>Ga0160423_10000845_pt1 | contig 25540 bp, 28 predicted proteins | sample CRUFie14St8metaG_FD_108191 | JGI IMG/M metagenome (GOLD analysis project Ga0160423, IMG submission 108191) | Marine microbial communities from the Costa Rica Dome - CRUD Field 142mm St8 metaG | ecosystem: Environmental > Aquatic > Marine > Oceanic > Photic zone | place: Costa Rica: the Eastern...
AAGAAATCGTGGAGGGAAATGATAGCATGGTAACTAGAAGAAGATGTAAGTTATGCAATCATGAGAACCGTGATGCCTTAGAAGCACAATTGGAAACAATGAACATAGCACCCGATGACTTGGATAAGATGGAAGGATGGCCTAGTGGAACCACATCTAAACACATGAGAAACCACATGGGGGATTATCATGATGCTTCAAATCCACGTTGTAAAATATGCACACATGAATTAAGACCCCTTATAGAAGAACAACTAGGTCAAGGCCATATTACCCCTAATGCAGTGGCAAAAATGGTAGATTGCACCGAAGAACAAGTTAAGAGACATATGACAAAACATCTTCAACCACTCGTTCAAAAATCAGCAGCAAATATTATAGCGATGAGAGAGGTAGACGAGATTGAGTCTCTATCTAGGAACATATCAAGACTGGAACAAAAAATAGACATATTATTCGACCAAGAAGATATGAATCCTAAATATGTAGATAGTTTGACTAAGATGGCAAAAGAAATAAGAGAGAGTCTTAGATATCTTATGGAGTTCAAAGGTAAACTTATACATAAAAGACAAGATACAGTTATTGTTACACAAATGCAGATTGTTAAAGAAGTATTAGCGCAGAATCACCCTCAAGTATGGTTAGATGTTAAATCAAAGATGGAGGAGAAGTTACAATGAGGCCAGAATCAACATGTCAAATGTTCATGAGTTTCCTAGCGGAAATGTTTGAAGAAATGGAGAAGGTAGAATGAGTTGGAAAAAACTGTTGAAGCAAGATGAGGGTCTTGGTGATACCATAGAAAGGATAACCACCAAGACAGGAATAAAGAAAGCCGTTGATTATGTTTCTGAGAAAACTGGTCGTGATTGCGGTTGTCAAGCAAGAAAAGAAATGCTTAATAAAAAATTCAAGTATAATTGAGGTGATTGAATGAAGTGGTTTGATATTGTAAAGGCTCCTCCACCAATGACATTTAGAGGAACTACTTGGAAATTCTTCGCACCCGGAGACATACCATACCTAGAAGATTTGATTATGGCTAAGGATGCTCCTTGGGAAGAACTATGGCCTACTGTATCTAGAAAGATATTTTTCGAGAAAGACCAAACTTTCACACCTAAACTAAAAGGAAAGGGTGTAGGATTTTGGGCTATAATGAATATAACCAACGGAGAATTAGTAGGTGAGGGTTGGGAGATGATGAGGACTAGAGATACATTGAATCGAGATGACCCCGAATCAGTTACAGAAGTGCAATGGGGAATGGGAATGAATTCCTTGCAACTAACTCCAAATCAGATAGGAGTAGAGGTAATCAAATACGGGGCAATACCAAAGGTGGAAGTAACCATACCACCGGAAAGTAATCTTCTTTCAAGGATTGGAGAAGAATACATGAAGGATAAGTTTGAAACCAATCCCGGTAATTATCAACTAAACAACGGGGAGGCAGCAGCACTAGCAATTCTAGGTATATTTGCAGAACAAAGAAAACCTAGAGAACGTAAGAATAGAATAAGACTGTTCGATGAATTCCGTATAGGGCCGTTGAAGAAAGAAAGCAACAGCAAGTACCTAAGAGGATTAGAGCAGAAGGGTCTTGTTGACTATGGCTCAATGAGAGATGACATTTCTCCTAGCAATAGGGGCTATCCAAGAATAACCAACGAAGGTTATAGGGAAGCAACAATGCAGGTTGATATGCCTAGAGCAGTTTTCTTTAGCGAGGAAATGGAAGAGGGACCAAGAGGGGAAATGATTCCCTATGGTTTCAAAGCGAAAGTATTGAAACAACCCGATGCTCCATATATGGGGTATGAAGGCGGTGCATTGGCTGAAGGATAGATTTAGATGTGGCTAGACGTATTGAAGGCTTTACCTCAAAAGGAAGCAATAGAACCAATGCTTAGTGATGACAAGGGATTGTCTTCTATAATTGGCATGGCTAAACTACCCGATAAGAAAGGTCTGAAGAATGCGGTTGATGAGACAAAGAGGCTATCTGAAGGAAACGTTAGCACCAACTATAACAAGGAAGATAGAGACAAGATAATAGAGAATGCCGAGAAAGCATACAAAGCACTCAAGGAAATCCTAGATGAATATAGAAAAGAGCAACAGCCCGGTAAAATGGCTGGAAGAATAAAGGAAACTTTGAAGGACATATTAGAAGAAGAAGACATGGATAGATTCAAAGAATTTATTGGCACAACAGAAATACGCCGACAAAGAAACTCTAGAGAGAAAATAAAAGCAGTCAAAGAACTAGAAGACGATGTTAAGAACTTCATCAACGAGAACAAGAAAGACTTCTATTGGGTAGATACCTCTAGCAGAAAACTATTGACTGTTGACGAACCGCCCGAATACATAGAGGGAGAAATCAAACAAGAAGAGATTGATGGCAGAAAAATCTTCGTTACTGACTTGCCAGATAGAATGAGTGTAGATGACTACAAGAAGACATCAGCATGGTTCATGGAAGGAAAGAAAAAGAAACCTCTAGGCTACAAGACAGAAGGCCGAGTTCAGTTAGCACCTTTAGTTGCTATATTTGGCTTGTTAACCAGTAGGGCAGCAGAAGAAGCCACTGACCCATTTACCAATAAGAGATTCACAGTTAACGTTAACACTGGAGAAGACGCAGTAAAATACCTATCATTGCTTACAAAACCAAGGTGGAGGAGGTCTTCTGAGTTCATGCCTAAACCTAATCTAAAAAGTTCCGGTGCAACTGTCGCTGCAAGAAAGGCATTGTTAATGCCACAAGGAAAGGTATTGATTCCTTCTGCATTGAGAGCAATACTAATCAATCCGTCATTAGACATAAACGCCTTGATGGAAGAAGGGGTAAAGCAAACCAAGGAGAAGATAGTTCCTAATTTTGTTAGAATGGTTCTGATGGGAGAAGAAGACTTTGACTTAGAGGAACAAGGAATAAACCCATCTGACTTTAGAGAATTGCAGAAATTGTTTACAGGAGCATCCAAAGGAAGAATGTCTGAGTTCGTTAGAAGAGTGAACAGAAAGGGAGGTAGTCTCAAGTCCACCTTGGACACTATAATAGAATTCTATGTTGATAAGCAGAATATGTTCAGCGAGGAAGAAGCACAGAAACTTGAGGAAATAAAAGATAGGATGGACGAATACGATACTCAATCAGAACATAAACAGGCTTTGGAGCAGATATATGAAAACATACCAGATTCCTTGGCAGACTCAATGTATGATTTGATGGACGAGGCAGAAGAAAAGGGAGTATCGTTGTTCAATAAGGTAGGAGAGTTCTACAAACTCAAAGTAACAGGTTTAGACAAGGAAACAACAGATAGGTTGAACCGTGACTTTAGGGCTTTGAGAATGGACTCAGAAAAAGTTTCTATTAGCGTAGAGGATAGTTCTTGGAGCAAGATAGAAGAAGAATATGACGAAGAGTATGACCTATCATCAACAGCAGGTCTTAACGTTCTAGACATATTCCACATAATTGCGCTTCTCGATTGGTATTATGGTCAAACAGACTTGTATGAAAAGATACAAGATTGGCTTAATCCAGATGAGTATGAAGAAGAGGATGTTCTATTTGATGAGGTAAAAGCAGCAGCAATACAGAACTTCGGGGATATAGTAAATTCATTCATAGAGGCAGTAAAGCAAAGAGTCGAAGATATAGTTACTAGGCCAAAGACATATCAAGACAAATTAGTGTATACAGAAAAGAGAAAAGATGGTTCTGCCACTAAAGCAACAAAGATGATTAGAGACTTACAAGAAGCAGGGGTAGTGTCGGTGGTGCAATGAAGATAGTTCAAGATTACATCACAATGTCACTTCGCCCATTTAGAAGGCAATATGGGGATGAGGCCAAGAACTTCCGTAGAAATCTTCCTAATCTTGATTTTAGTCTGAGTCATATACCTCAAGAAGTAAAGGACTCAAAGACCAAGGATAGTTACAGGAAGATATTGTTAGACAAGGGATTCAACTCCGAATACATTGACAAGTTTATGTCTAGCATAAGTGATGATTTGGAACAGGCAAAGGAGTCTTCTCTAGATTCTCTAGGTGTGTATTTTAGACACAAAGGAGAGAAGTTGAAAATAAAGGATTTGAAGTCTGGCATAAGACTAGAAAACATCACTAGGAACAAAGGCTACAAGGATGAAGAGATACTTGGAGTCATAGACCAACTAAAGAACATAAACCCTAACTTTAGGTCTGCACTAGCAGTTCTAGAAACAAAGGTATCATCGAAGATAGACAATGCAGATAAAATGTCTATTGATTTTGAGGATGTCTTTGGAGAAATGGACATGCGACTACTAAATTCAAGGAAGAAGGTCTATGATTACTTCAAGAAGAAACATTCTGTATATTCTGATATGAAGAAGAAGATAAAATACATCATGCTATCTTGGGATAGGATTGTAGAAAACATAGAAACTGGTGAACTGAATTTAAAGACTGATGATTTCATAGTAGAGGATTTGAATGATGACTTAGAAACACTATTCAAACTATACAAAGAAATGGACGGAATGAATTACATTGTGAAACTATCTCCTGTCAAGATACCCACATACCCAGACACAGATAGTGGTTCTTCTCTTGCTGCTTCAAATATCATGTATAATTACTTGAAGCACATACTAGACGAAAAAGACACATCATACAGTGAAAACGTTTCCACTGAAAGCGAAGACGAAAGGATGGCTAGGAGACAACAACAAGAAGGGGATGAAGAGGATTTCAATAGGAGATTCATGTCTGGATATGGAAGCGAGGAAGAAGGCACTCTAGCAGCAGAAATAGACCTACAACCAATGTCTTCAGAAGAATTGAAGGAAAAGGAATGGAGCATGAACATAGACAAATTGACTCTAATTGAAGAAGTGGACCCACTTTATGCAATAGCAGCAGACAAGGGAATACTTAGACAGGCACATACCAAGAACTCAAGGGATAGAATGGCTAATGATATCAGAATAATAATTCAAGGAGTAGAGCAGGATAACCCAACAATGGTAGGTGTTTTCAATGAACTACTAGAAGATTTAGAGGAACTACAAGACCAAGCATCTGATATAGATAGGGAGGTTTACTTCGTTCCTTTGACACCTAGCGTATCTAAACTATACGACAGATATTATTCGGGTGAACCGTTAGACTATGACAAGATAGAAACCTTCCATGTCAAGATGATTAAGGCGATATCAGAAATAATAGAACTACCGGAGGATAGAACCCTACTGCCCTATCATTGGCTTCAAGAAGACTATGGAATAACTGGTAGCCAAAGTGAGAGGGAAGAAAAGGCCAAACAAACAACGGCCTTTCAATCCACTTCATTGGGTAGAAGTGGAAAATTGAAAGACTTAGGTAAATTCACAGATGCAATCATGGAATTATTAGAATTAGCCGAGGAATACTACGTTGACCCAATAACAGACAACATGTTGCGATTCGATTCACTACCTAAGTATCTAGATAGGAAAGCATCATCAGCACTAACAACTCATGGGAAGAACGAAGTAGCACAACTGCTACAAGCAGCGTATATATCAGAATACACTGCCTTCATCAGCAATGCTGATTTGGAAGACATAAATGAATACAGAAGAATACTTAGGGCAACTCCATCAGAAAAAGGATTCAAGAAAACAATAGCAAAAGTGGAAAGGGTGTTGGATATACTCAGCGACTTATTTCCAAAGGACAGGGAGAAGGACAGAACATACTTTGCCAATAGGCTAAGAAACATGTCCAGTAAGAATAGTAACATAAATTTGGAAAACTACTACCTAGATGGGAAGAAGATATCTGAATTGACAAGCAAAGAGGACGTTGCAGGTAACTATGGTAAACTCATAGCAATGATATACTCAGTCTCCTCCGAGATGAAGAAGGATAAAACTAAGGAGGATTCTATTGCAGAATTCAAGGAACTACATGATGACTTCAACAAGCGAACAAAACTAGCAGGTCCACAGGGGCAATTGTTGGATGCTCATGACGCAATAAGAAAGATGATGAATAAGCCCACATACTATGGAATATGTGATGTCGAATCCTATGATAGTGTAAATGATACTATTGATTTGATGAAATCAGAATATGGTATTCAATTGACAGCACATGATATAACAAACATAGTAGAAGAGATAGATAGTCTAGAGTCGCTTGCTAAGAAACATGGAACAAATGAAGATGTTATCTATCATGTAAAGGCAATGTATAGGTGATAAAATGAAATTAAGGCATAAGATGATAAGCAAGGCAATTGCTTTGATGGGTCATGTCTATGTCTACTTAGATAGTAAGATGCCTCCAGAAACAGGACCAATTCTAGGATTAGAGATAGACAGTGATTTTGAGAAAATGACAAGAAGGGAACTATGTAACCACATAGAAAACAAATTTGGGTTAGAGAAAGATACTTTTTGGTATTTGCAATCAACACAGAAAATAAGATACTGCTGCCAGAAAGCAAGAGAGTTGATGAAACCGAGTAAAATGAACAGGGGATATTGATATGAGTTGGTTTAAAATCATAAAAGAAGATGATTATGATGAAGCGAGAAGAATATTGAACAGGCCAATGGAAGTAGAAGATTGGATGAAAAGAACGATGAAACCGCATACTCAACATAGGAACTGTTGTGAATATACACAGGAGAAATTCAAGTTAATGCCCAATTACAGAAATGTGCATGAAGATATTCAAGAATTCATCATGGGTATAAATTGCAAGAACAACGAAGAATCAGATACTCTACTACTACTTTTGGAAAACATAGATGAGGATGGTATGGAACTGATGAATGATGCTATGATAGAAGAGGGTTTGACTCCTCCAAGCATAAGTGAGTTAGATGCTAATGTCAAAGCAATGAGAGAACTTCTAAAATTCTGGCAGACCTGTGAGGCAGAATCCACAGACAAAAGAGGAGTTCCACAGTAGGAGAGAGATTAATGAGTGGGATGGAAGACCTAAATTTCTCTCACACAATGGATATGGAGTTATCTAAGAACTCATTTCCATATTTCTTTCAGAATGTATTGGGTATGATGTACCCAGAATACATGCAAGAATGGTTAGAAACAATGGAGAATACAGATAGAACAGTTATTGTTTGTAGCCGTGACCACGGAAAGTCAGTATTCATGCACTCATGGGTAGTATGGAATTTAGTATTCCAAGAACCACCATATCAGATGCTATACATATCATCTAACCAAAAGCAGACACTCGTTCACATGAGGGAGATTGATAGATATTTCAACATACCACAACTCAAGAAATTTAGGCCATCTAGAGGATGGGCGATAGGTAACATCCAGTTGACAAACGGCAATTCTATTCTAGAAAGGTCGGTGGGTTCTCAGATTCGTGGTCTTCACCCACAGGAGATTATCATTGACGACCCCTTGAAGGAGTTTAGTTTGGCTGGAATCAATAGAGTTACTGATTGGTTCTTTGGAGACATGATACCTACACTTCATCATACTGCTAATCTTAGAATGATAGGCACTCCGTTCACATATACTGATATTTTTACTCAATTAGAGGAAAATGCAGCGTATACCGTTAGAAAATACCCATGTTTAGACTCAAATAATGACCCTCTTTGGCCGGAAAGGTGGAATTATGAAGCATTGATGCAGAGAAAAGCAGAAATAGGCTCTCTAAAATTCACTAGAGAGTATTTGTGCATACCAATATCAACAGGAACGGCATTATTTGGACAAGAACACTTGGAAAATGCGAAAAATGAGCATTTGATATTGAGATTAGGCAATAGAAGGGATAAAGGCTACAAATACTACGTTGGTGTTGACCCTGCCATCTCAACAGACGGAGATTACAACGTAATCATAGTCTTAGAGGTAGATGAGAACATGAATAAGTCAATTGTTCACATAGATAGGGCCAAAAACGTGCAGTTTAGAGAGAATATAGAGAAACTTAAATTGATTGGTCAAATATTTCAGCCAGAAGTGGTTCTGTATGAGACAAATACATTCGCAAAGGCATTTACGCAAGAGTTGAGAAGCGTTACCGATATGAATGTTAGAGACTTCAATACAACAAGGAGAAAAAAGCAAGAAATCATCTTGGGTCTTCAGATGAATTTCGAGAATAACAAAATACACCTACCCTATGGGGATAACAATAGTAGGAAGATGACGATGAATATTATCGAGGAACTATCCATGTTTTCAATCACTGATTCTGGTAAGTTTGAGGGAGTTGGAGCGCACGATGACTTGGTAATGGCCCTTGCTTTAGCAAATGCGGCCTCTCAAACGCCTTCTGAGTCCTTTATGCTACTAGACGACCTAGAATTATTTGATGGCCCACAAAAGCCTTCTATTGGACTTCCTGTGGGAATAGCAGGTTTGAACTTTTGAAGAGGTGAGAGTAATGAGTGAATTGACGGAGCAAATGCGTGAAACTGCTGATAAACTAGACGCTGCCGATGAAGAGGCAAAAGAAGCAGAAAGAGAATTACAAATAGCAATAGAAGAAACTAAGAATGCATCTGATTGGTTAGCATCTCAACCTTTGATGGGGGATGATGACCTAATCAAGTTGTTCGCAAGTGAAAGAGAAATTAACTTATCTCAAGCAAAGAATACACTGTTCACATATCCCAGAAGATACCTAATCAAAGGAAAGGATGTTCCTTCTATCGTCAAGGAGATGAGAACATACCGAAGAACCTTGAAGGGAAGTCAGAAGGTACAGTTCACAAAGTCAATAGACAATCTGATAGATGCTTACACCGACCATTTAGGCAAGTGCATAGATAGCATTCATTGGATTAAGAAATACAAGGTTCCACTACAATCTATGGTATTGAACGAGGAGCAGTTGTATAAGTTGTATCTAGTAAAAGAGGAAGAGAAGAGAAGAAAGATGGTAGATAGCCTATGCAAATATTGGGAAGCAAGTCTAGAAAGAAAGGAAATACCATTCAATAAAGAATACGCTAGTCTAACAAAGCAGATGACTAATGAAAAGAAAGCCTTCAAATTATTGCTAAAGGAAACCCCTATAAGCACATCTCCTAAAGACGAGATTAGGAAGGCCATCCTAGATTCTGTTTGTTATAATCCGGGTATATCTGCTAGACAGATACATGACCAGTTACCTAAGAAACTACAAAACAGAAGTTCTTCCAGAATAATAGCAAAATTAGCAAAAGACGAAAATATAACAAGTGTTGATGGTGCTTACTATAAAATAAATGATGAGATTAAAAAGAATATATGGGCTTATACTGCTGCCTTTATTGATTCAGATGGATATATTACAATGGATAAAAATCATAATCCAAGAGTAGGTTTAGTAGCGACAGGAAATAGAGGAAAGGCATTCATGTTGGAGATGCACAAATCAATAGGGATGGGAAGATTGCATTTAGACCAAAAATCTCCACAAGATACCAGACTAATAAACAGACTTAATTTCTATTCCGGTACAGAAATAACAGACTTATTGACCAAATGCTTACCACATTTTAAATTAAAGAAAAATAATGCTAAAGTATTATTAGAATTAATTAAGATTAAAAAAGAAAATAAGAAAGAAGATTGGTATAAAGAAAGAAAGGGAGAGTTATTCAAATTGATGAAGTATTATAATCATAGTGATAACAGCAAATTCGATTGGAAGGCATGGGATATTGACATAGATAATATTTCTAAACTCGAACAGAACAGTAAAATGGAGTTCTAGAAATGGTGCAAGAGAGAAGAAGATTCACCCTCACTAATCTATTTAGGAGGGCGACCCCAAAGCCGGAAGATAGGAAGATATTCAATCCCGGCATACAAGAAAAAGATACAAGTTATATGATAACTTCACCAATACTCTATCATGTTGCTCAGTCTTCTGTAATAGTCAGAACTTGCACAACACAGTTGAAGAATGAGATATTCAGAAGAGGATATACATGGGAAGAGAAGTTCACATCAAAATGCGGTGAATGTGGCAACGAGCATCAAAGCGCAGTAAAACAGTGTGCTGATTGTGGTTCTATGGAACTAAAGAAACCAGACAAAAGCCAATTAAAATATGCTCACAAATTCCTAGATAGATATGTCAATTCATCTGAGCAATTGTTCATTGACGTATTGAAGGAATTAGAGGATGACCTAAACATCATGGATGACGCATATATCATATTGGTCAAGGAATACTATATTGACAATGCTGGTAAAATAAGAATGCATAAGATAAATCAGATATATCGTGGCGACCCTGTGACCATGCACATCCATTCAGACATGAATGGTGACAAGGGTAATTCTGGCTTCACTTGTATCAAGCACAGGGACCAAATCACAGAAGACCCAGTTGGACATTGTGAGATATGCGGGGATATGATGTACCCTGTCCATTATGTGAATAGAGTGAACGGAAAGGAACAGTATTACATCGAGGGTGAGGTTCTTCACTTCAGTAAATATAACCCAAGTAGATTGTATGGGCTATCTCCTGTATTGACATTATGGAATCACATAACCACTTTACTTGCTATGGAGAACTACGTTAATTCATCATATTCCAAGAGCAGAATGCCTAGAGGACTTCTTGCGGTGCAGACTAGAAATATAGACTCAATGAAATCCTTCTGGCGAGGAGTCAAAGAAAAGATGGAGCAAGACCCTCACTTCATACCTGTTATGGGTATTGAGGCAGAAAACGGTAAGGGTTCTATTGAGTGGATTAAGTTCATGGATAGTCTGAAGGAAATGGATTACGTTTCTGTTAAGGACGACCTAAGAGATAGAATATCAGCATTCTACGGAGTAAGCAAGATATTCATGTCTGATAATTCTGCTAGTGGTGGATTGAACAACGAGGGTATGCAGATACTTGTGACCAATAGGGCAGTAGAGATGGCTCAGACACTTTACAATGAATATGTTTTACCTTTCATAACCAAGGAGTTTGGTATTACAGATTGGCAATTGAAACTACCTCCATCGGAAGAGGAAGATGCAATAGCAAAACTAAGGAAGAGAGAAATCGAAGTGAATATTGCAGCATCAATAAAGAATCTAGGTTTCGAGGTTGATATGGACGATGAAGGAAGATTTACGTTTGAGAAGCCTCCTCCAGAAATGCAAGAAGGAAAGAAGGATAAGGATGAGGAAATAGAATTAGACCCCTATGCAGGAACCAACATAGACCAATCACAATTAGGACAAATGATGGAACAAGGAACTAGACCTACTAAAGAGGAAGCAGGTAAGCCAGCAGAAGTAAAGGGACAGACTAGAAACAAACCTAGCATGAGTGTAGGTCCAGACCAAAGATTCACAGGACTACCTAAAGAAGCAGGTAATCAAAACGTGGACAAGAGGACAGAAAGGAGGGTTGGTTAGTGTGGAAGAGTGTTCTGCTAAAATCTTCTAATTTTAATACGCTTATGGCTTGGTGGTCTAGATACGTTAGACCCGATAATGAGCAAAATGAATCCTTCTTGGATATATGGGTTACGTGGGAAGAAATAGAAGCAATAGAGAATAGTGATGCTGTTGAAAGAAGACTCGTTGGCAGTTATCCAAGAATACAACTGTTGGAAGAAATAGAAAGAAGGATAGGTTTCTTATTGAAAATTGTAGTGGATGGAGCATATAGTCAAGGAAGCAACATTAGCATAAAATACAAAAATGCTGACAATTCTAATCTAGTTAATAACTATGTATACCATGCCAAAGATTATTCTGATATGTATAAAGAACTAATCTTATATGAAAGATACAGAGTAGATGACATATCCAATAATATCTGGAACACATCTGTATCGGCACTAAAAAGAAAAAACTATCCGAATATGCAAACAGAAAGAAATAGGTATCAAAAACTCAAAAGACATATACCTAAAGACTTGTTAGAGAAATTCACAGACGAAGAAGAGGAGAAGATGCTAAAGGTAATTTCAAGTAATGATTATTCATACAATAATTATCTGATAATGCAACTGATAAAGAATCAAAGGTATAGTACAGATATAAACGCACTAAGAACAGCATTAAGAGATGTGGAATTATGAAATGGGAAGAAATAGTTAAGAAAAAGAAAAAGCCAGATTTTCTGGATTTAGATGGAGATGGAAACAAAACGGAGCCTATGAAAGAGGCAGCGAAAGATAAAGGTAAGAAGGGTGAGAAAGATGAGTGAGAAAAGCGTAAGAGATTTAGAAAGAGAACTAGTCAAGGCTAGAAAAAGAGAAGCCAGCGAGCGTAAAGTTAACACAAGTAGAAACTTGGATTACATAGGCCCAGACCCTAACTCAGTGAAAAAGGAAAAGCCCGGAATGGCAGATATACCAGACTATATCGGACTACCAAAGAAACAAAGAAGAAGAACAGAAAACAAGTGGTAGTCATGAGTTTCATGGATGTATTGAAGGCCAAGCCGATAATCATAGAGAAATCTATGCCTATTGTAAAGGAAGACTATACATCCAGACCATTATACAGAAAACTAGAATCTAGGTTAGAGGAAATCAGTGGACTGAGCGCACCTGTTCCCACTATAATGCAAGCGGTTGATGAAGCAATAAAGGATAGCCAACAGTCTGATGTTGAGTTATCAGCAGAAGAAGAGAAGCAAATGAAGGTGAAGATAAAATCACTCAAGGAAGAATTGAAACTAGTTGACAAGACTAGCAAAAAAGCATATCAAAATAGAATAGAAAACCTTGAGAAAATTATATCGAGGTTAGAGGAACTAAAAGAAACCCACGATGAAATCATGGAAAGATTAGAGCCACTAAAGAAGGAATATAAAGAACTAGAAGGGGGAATGGGGGAAGAGGCTCAGACTAGAGCAAAGGAACTAAATGAAAAAATAAGACCTCTAGAGAAAGAAATCAATGAAATAAAGAGTAACATGCGTTTTGCATTTACTGGGACTTTCTCATATCGTCCGGTGTTACCCGAAGAAAAGACTGAGGGAAACATGGCTGATAAAGTATCTAAGAAGCCTAGAAACGAGAGACAAAGAGATGGAGATGCAGAATATGACATCACCTTCTCAACAGGGATAGCGAACTACAAGAAGAGGGTGGAAGAATACAACAAACTAGAGCCTATCGTAACAAGCAAGAAAGACAAGGCAATAACAAAGGACAAGATAAAACAACAAATAGATTCTTTGGAAAGGCAAGTTAAAACAGGGAAGAAAGATAGACCTCTTCTAATTACTTCCAAGGGAGGTATAGGTAGGCAGGAGAATGTCAATGCTGTTCTAGTCAATGCAATAAGACAACTAAACATGTCAGAATATGCAGATGAAATAGTAGACAAACTCTCGCCTAAGATACGCCAAAGAGTCAAAAGACAAGAAAGAGAACTAAACAATCAAGAAGAAGCATTGATGCAGTTAATAGATGAACTGAATGCTGAAGAGATATCTAGTTCCACCGAAACAAGATTGCAAGTAAACAATATGCTCAACAATAGATTCCTATACAATATGACTCTAAACGTATCTGGAGAAAGAGATAACATACATCCCGATGTGGTAAATGCGCTAAGGGAACCAGATGTGTTTGAGGATGTAGTTAGAAAGATGAAGGAAATAAAACCAAGTCTGAAGAGAGTGAAGTCCAAGGATGTAAGAACAGTCATGCAATCCTTACGAACAGCAAAGACAGATGTATCTCAAATAGCGAGACAGGTTCTATCAAGACAATATCCCGACAATATAGAATACAAAGACCTACTAGCATTGAACTCAGAATCGGATTTAAGTAAATTACTAGACAAACTTGGAATGCTGGTTGCATCATGGGATGCATTGTCAGATAGGTTTTTCCTCGATGCAGAAGATGTGGATGAACAGTATTGGTCTGATGAAAAGATAGTAGCAGAAATAAAAGAAAGTTGGGAGACACTATTGGAAGATGCACCGGAGATAGCAGGGTTGAGCGAGGAAGAAATGCAATCCAAGTATAATGAGCATCTAAAGAAAGGATATAGTAGACTGGTCAAGCAAATGGAAAAACTATACAAGAGCATAATAATGTATTACGATGCAAGCATGACTCTACTAGATGCATTCATCAGCGCAAAGGGATTCAGATATCAACTACCTGCAACTAGTGATTGGTCGGGAATACTCACATTAGGGGCAGGTGAAAAGAGAGACACTGACTTGGCTTTGGAAACCATTAGAAAGAATCTAATGGAGACAAAGAAGGATGTGGATGGACAGCGAACCATAATGAAAGGCTTCATTCCTAATATAGATGACTACATTCAATCGCTAGAGGAAGACAATGTAGATAGCACTTTACTCGATGAATATGAAAGAGCCAGCAAAGAAGCACAAAGAGAAAGAGTTAGGCAAGCAAAAGAAGAAGACGATAAGAAAATAAGAAGGGATAAGGATAATCCTTATTCCAGAAGGGCAACTACCGAGACAATGAGAGAGGCATCTAAGCCGTTCCTTGAACAGCCAAAAAGAAAGAAAGAAGAAGAGGAATAAATATGTGCAATTCTTGTGGAGATGATACTCATGTTGTCAAAGAGGAATTCTCTTCAGATGTATGGGTCAAAGGATATGATAACTGGAAGAAAGTCCTAAAGAATCTAAGACCAGAAACTATAATCAGACCAGATGAGAAAGATAGAAGCAGAAGCGATGACCTTTCTTGGATTGCTCCTATTGATGCTGTTGATTTGAAGGACGAACAAGACGTTAGAACAAAAACTGCTGATTGTCCCGAATGCGAATTCATAACCGATGGAAGCATGGAGGATAGAAGAAAGTCAAAAGAAAACCCAAACTATCCCGGCAAATGCAAAGAATGTGCAGAATATTGGTGTTCAGTTCCATACAATGATAGATACTCAGATAGTGGTATGTGTGGTTTTAGGGTATGCGAGAAGCATTGGAAGAAGATGACAAAAAACGGTAGAATAACGGACACAGTAGGAGGCCATCGTTTTACAGGAGATTATGATACTACCAGAAGACAATCGGACTATGATGAAGATGGTCAATTTAATGAAGACAGATACAACAGGAGGAATCGGAGATAATGTGGGAAAGCCAACTATTGAAAGAAGACAGTGATTTACTTCAAAAGGTAAATCCTAAGCAAAAGAAGAAACTGAAGAAATTGGTTCAGACATCTGAGCCTAGTGAGTATATGGGACAGGACTTTACCAAATTGAGTGACTTAGTAAAGGAACTAAAGTCGCTAGATATGATGAAGTCAGACAAGAAGATGCTCAAGAAAATGAATAAGATAGATGAGGCCAATGTCTCCTTGATTGCTGCCGCATCTGAATTGAGAAAGGAATACGAAACTCTATACAGACAACTTAGAGGATTAGTATATCCAAAAAGCAAAGGAGAACTAGGAGATGAGAAAAATGAGTGAAGAAAATGAGATGTTGATGCTAATGAAAGAATTAGTAGACAAAGTGAAGAAGTTAGAGAGAGCAGTCTATAATGATGATAACCTACTGATGAAGTCGGGTTTTGTTGTAGCAAGCACACCAACTCCATCAATTGCTAATAACTCAGCATCAATTGATGACGATAAGATAGCAAAGATGGATTGGAGTGAAATCAATGATATGGTTTCAAGGATAGAAGGCGGTGTATAAGATGGATGATTTACTACCAAGAAAAATAAACAAAGAAGAAAAGATTGAGGAATTGTTAGAGAATGCAGTGACGAAAGCAAAAGAGGCAGTGGGAGAAGTAATGAATTACAATGAAATCCCACTAGAGGAAACAGCAAAAGTAGAGGGTGAAGATGTCAAACTAACTAGGCCCGATGCTAATCCTCCGAAAGAGAAACTAGACGTGCTAGAAGGAATTAGACCGGAATTCGGAAAGGAATGATATGCTTCTGAAGTCAGTCTTTGTTGGCAAGCAAAACAAAGCACTAGCGAAGCGTATCTTAGACTTCTATGAAGATGTTAGGTATAATTATCTATCAGCAAGGGAAGACCCGAAGGAATATAGAAAGAATTGGGTGGAGAGTGTAAAGAGAATAAGAAAGGATTTTGACGGACTAGGAGAGTTTTCTTCCATGCTGAAGAAATATCTAGAGGAAGAGAATGTATTTAGTCAGAAGTCACTTAATCCCGAATCATACGATGCCAAGAAACTATATGATTCTATCAAGCAGATGAGATTTAACTCTTCTGAATTGAATGACCCGTTTGCCAGACAGATGGGCGATGATGTCATAGAGAATCTACTACGCTCCCCTCCAATATTTGCTATGTTCATACACTATGCATTGCGTTCAGATTCTAGCGCAATAAAGGAAGATGCGTGGAATAAGCATGACCTCAAACCAGATAAGATTACTCAAGGTGCGGAAGGATTGGATTTAGCATTAAAGGATGTACCATTATACATCATTGAGCATTATGGAGATGACAAGGATGGTAATGATAGAGTAGAGGATAAATTTGAGGCAGCATTGAAACTACTGAAGAAAGTCTTCCTAGAAGAAAAATCAGAAGATGAGTGGGAAGCACTAGTTGACCTAGACCTAAAGAAGAGTGATGAAGAGAAGGCTGAGATAGAATTCATAATACCTAACAAGCCGATGTATAGAATATTTGAAATAAATGACATAAAGGAATTGAAAGGATTCACAGGAGAATGGGTAGTTCAAGAAAAGTATGACGGAATAAGAATACAGATACACAAGACAAATGGGGATGTGAAGATATATTCTTACAATAAGAAGGACATATCTGAGAAGTGCAAGGACATAATCAAGATACTGAAACAGAAAAAGTTCGGTGATTTGATACTTGACGGAGAACTGATACTATATGATGGAGATGAACCTCTACATAGAGCAGACACAATAGCCCACTTGTTCAAGAACAAATACAAGGATGCTACACTAAAAGCCAAGGTATTCGATATTATGTCCCATGATGGGGAAGACCATACTGATAATCCATTGAGAGAAAGAGTGAATATACTTCAGTATCAACTGGCTCAACACTCCGAGGATATACTAGAGTTTCCAAACAAGAAGAATACGAGGATAGCAGACTCGTTAAGCGAGATAGACAAATACGCAAAAGACATTATGCAGTCAAAAACCTCAGAAGGGGTGGTGATAAAAGATATAGAATCAACATATTACATAGGCACGAAAAAGAATCCTAAGTGGATTAAGTTCAAGAAATTCGTTGACTTAGATGTAATAGTGTTGGAAAAGAAGAAGACAAAATCAAATATGTACTCTTACAGTGTAGGGGTTGGTCCTTTATCTGGTGAAGAAGCAAGAGAGCATACGGGAATAGAGTATGAAGGAAAGACATATCTGCCAGTAGGAAAGGCACTTAACACCAAAGAAAACGTAGACATAGGTGCTATTGTAAGAGTGAAGGTTGATGAAGTAAGAAGGGCAGGTAAAGGATATAGTCTGTATTCTGCTAAGGTTATAGAAATTCCAGAAGTAGATACTCCAGAAAAACTAGTCACTCTAGAGTTACTATCAAAGGATGGTAGGAAGTCCTTGAAGTATAATGTAGAAGAAGCATTGCTAAAATACACAATAACTGATGGTATTCACGGCACTGCTGAGATTCTATTGAAATCAGACTATGAAGGATATAGCATATATGGTATTGAAGGAGACAGTCTAATGGAGAAGAATGCCATTGCTGATATGGATATGTGGAAGGAGCAGTTATCTGAGATACATAAGGGTAAGACAACTGAAGCAATAGCCATAATAAAACAATATCTGCAAGAGGAAGACCCAGATGAAAAAGGTATTCATGTCAAAGATATATTTGAGTTCATAGAAAAGAGAGATGCAGACTTGACAGAATCAATGTTTGAAAATAATCCAAGGAAACTAAAGAACTTCCTAAATGACCATGATGCATTCATACCATTAGGTAATCAGAAGTTCACTGCTAACTCTAAGATAATAATAAAAGACAAAGAAGAAGATAACAGTAGATATGGTAAGTTTCAACTATATACTAGAAAAGACAATAATATTGATTTCATAATTAATTACAAAGATGAAACATTTGCTTGGACTATTGACATAGATGACTCAAAAGATATTTACAACCTATTTGGAAAATCAGGTAAATATCCAGCAGAAGTTTCTAGGGGAGTTCAAAAGGATAAACTTTTAGATAGCGGTAAAATACTAATGGGAGTTCAAAAGCATGGATATCATGAATATAAATTAGAAGGGGATAAGTTTGAGACTAGATTACATTTGAGAGTTATACCAGTCAAAAACCAAGATACATGGCTTGCTTGGACTGGAATAAAACAAAAGATGTTAGAAAGGTCAGATGATGAAGGAATATGGGATATTACTGAAGATAGGTATAAAAAATTAACCATGCAAATAAAGTAATAACGCTCAGTTCATATAGTAAAAGTAGGAAGTGTCCCTGTGTCCGAGTCAAAGTTACTTAAGTCTGGAGATGATAACGAGTTTAATATTCTCAAATCAGATGATTTAATCATAGGTGGATATGCTTCAATAGAAATAGTAGACAAACAAAATGATTTAATTACACTAAAAGCATTAGAAGAAGCAGTAACAAAATACATGAAAGATGCAAAATATAGAAATGTAATGTCAAACCATTCAAATGTTCAAGTAGGAGATGTAATAGAAAAGTATAGAGATAAAAATGGTAATCTCCATAGAACACAAGTAGATGATGTAGGATTTTATGTTGTTATTAAATTAAGAGATGACATAGAAAAAGCAAAAGAAATATCAAGAGGTATTAGAAAAGGAACATTACGTTCTTTTAGTATAGGTGGTCAAGCCTTAAGTAAAAGAAAAAAGTCTAATGAAGAATTAGGTGAATATAACGAAATTGACAAGTTAGAACTCCATGAAGTAACAATTTGTGAGAAGGGGATAAATCCAGAAGCAAAGTTTGACATTCTAAAAGAGGAGAAAGATAAAATGAGCGAAAAGTTGGAAAAAGCACTTGAGGAGTTGAACGGTCTTATGACGCAGTTGAACGAATTCAAGAAAGAAGAGTCCGACATGGACGACAAAGAGAAAATGTCCATGAAGGAGAAAGACGAAGAGAAAATGTCCATGAAGGACAAAGACGAGGAGAAGATGGGCTATGAGTCTATGGATTCCGATGAGGAAGACGTTGAGATGATGGCTGAGAAAGACCTCGAAATGGCTGATATGGATGAAGCCGATATGGAAAGAAAGGGAAGAATGGGGCCAGAAGGCTTTGTTGAGAATGCTGGTGCAGGTGAACCCGGACAGGGCAAAAAGCACGAACAAGCAGGTCAACTAGGTTCTCTCTACAAAGAGTGGTCGAATGATGAATTCTCCACACTAGACCTTTCCAGTGAAAATGTGGAGAAAGCATACGAGGCTTTCAAAGCAGAACAGTTAGAGAAGATGGCTTATGATTCTCTAAAGGAGCAGTTCGCTGCAAGGTTCGCTAATGAGCAAAGTGTCCGAAAGGCCGAAGTAGCACGAAGCGAGTATGATGCAAAGAACGAAGTTGAAGCACTAAGAGAGGAATTTGCTACACTAAGGAAATCTCTTTCTGAGCAGACTGATACAATAGCAAAAGCACAGGCATTTGAAATGCCAGATGTTGATGTATCAGAAATGTCATGGGCCGAGATAAACAGTTTTGTTTCACAATATGAGGAGTGATTTAGATGAGTGGATATATTAAGACAGTAAAAGATTTAGAGGCCGCAACCTATGGAATTAGGGGAGGTACAGGAAATACCCTACTGAAAGGTGCAGGTGTTGTTGGTGGATTACATACCGCCCATGACGCTGGAACATCTGTTTTGAGTACGGGTGCAGCAAGCGGATTAACTTCGCTATATAACACAATATTTGGACAGAAAGTTTGGTCTATGCTTAACCAAGAGGTTAATGCTTTGGCTATTCTTCCAAAGAGGCCATACACGTCAAGTGGATGGAGAATACTAAAAAGCAGGGCATTTGGTGGAAGTGGTTCTACCTTTGACGTTGGTACAGGTGCATTTGGAGATGCTGCTCCAAGAGCAGACAGGTTAGGTGCTGTTGAGGAGAATGCTGCAATAGGTACTGGAAACTTACAGGCTGTTGCACCCGAATACACAACGCTGTTTACCAGCCCTAAGACCGTTGCACATCTGTTTGAGTTTTCTGAGATTGCTCTTGAGATGGCTAAGATTGACGATGGTGTAGGTGACTTAAGAGCCTTAATCCGTGAGGATATGGGTAAACACCACGCTGAAGTACAGAACAAGATGCTACTAATGCCTCTTGAGAAGTATGACGAAGCAAACACACTAACAGACCTTGGAAGGCAATATACTTCTTTGATGAAGGTAGTTGCTTCAGGTGCTGAGTTAGCAGCAATGCAGGATGCTTCGTTAATAGCAACAACGTCTGGCTCTACCCCAGACACCATAAGCAAGTTGTACGGTGACAACAGTAGGGACTTAGATGGTAGCGGTAACGCTACTGCTTCTTTCTTAGATGCAGAAGTTGATTTTGGTGCTGGATATGCTACGGCAAACTGTCGTGTTCTAACCTTAACTATCTTAAACGATATGCTAAGGCGAATCCGTCAAAACGGTGGTAGTCCAAAAGTTATCTTAACTGGATATGATACTATTCAGCATCTAGGTGACTTGCTACAAGCACAAGAGAGGTTCATGGACCGAAGGGAGATTATTCCTACGCACAACGGCGTAAGGGGTGTTAAGGGTGCAGAAGTTGGCTTTAGAGTCGCTACTTACTTTGACATACCAATTATTCCTTGTAAGGATATGCCAAGCACAGGTGAATCTACCTCAAACAGACTAAGTGACATACTGATACTTGATACCGACCATCTTTGGATGAGCGTTATGAAGCCTACTCAGTATTTCGAGGACGGTATTGACAACGGCAACCCATTCGGTGTTGGAACATTAGGAAACAGGGCAATGTATCGAACCATTGCTGAGACTGGTTGTTCCTTCTTCAAGGGCCAAGGTAAGATAACCAACCTAAAGAGTGCGTGAGGTGATTAAGCATGGCATTGGAATATAGCGTAACATTACTTGCCGACCATAAGGGAGTTACACTTCCAAAGGCAGTAGGTGATGAATACGTTGTTGATGCTGTGATAGATGTAACCAAGGTAGTCGCAGCAGGGTCAGAAATCCCTGCTTCGGCCCTTGGCCTATCATCTATTCATTGTGTATCAATATGCGGTGATGACAACCCTAACAATAGCACAAATGACATAGCAATTAAAGTGGTGATTAATTCTGCTGGTGCTTATGCAAGCGCAACATCGTTTGCTCTTAAGCACACTACTATGTCATCAGGTACTACGTTATCTAATGATGCTAATGGCGGTTCTGTTAGAGTAAGAGTGTGGGGCAATCTCTAAATAAGTAAATGTGGCCTTTGCCCCTATGAAAGTAGGGGCATTGGTCACTACACTAGAGGATGTATTATTATGGCATTTTTAGAATTGAGTGAGAAAGGTAGTCCGTTGAAGGTTTTACACCCTAACGGAACAGAATATGTTTTTGAGCATGGAAAGAAAACTTCTGTTTTGTTTCATTATGCAGTTGCCAAGATAGGCAATCCAGAATTCAAAGTAAGTTTTGAATTAAGTGATAAAGATGCTGTGGCTTCAGCATCAGATAATATCATTAATATCTTAAAAGACGAATTTGGTGTAAGTGGAAACAGAGAAGATTTAGTAAAAGCAATGTTTCCAGCATCAAAATCAAGAAAAACACCAAAGCCAGTAAAGAAGGCCGTTGCTCCTGTAAAGGCAACAACAACCAAAGTAACAAGTCCGGTAAAGAAATCACCAAGCAAGGTTGATAAGGACAATACTGTTTCAAGCAAGTGAGAGGACGATGGAAATGGTCGCTGGATGTAATACAACAGGTGTGCTTACCGCCACTAAACTTTGTTACGTCGGAAAGGCTAGAATCGCATCTATCAAGGCGATGTCTGATGGTAGCACTGATTTTGATACTTCTGGTGGGGTAGCAGCAGGAAACATAGCAGTCTATGATTCCAGCACTGCCACTACAAGCGGAAAGAAACTCATCACCAAGATGTATGTTGAAGACGATGGAAAACCACATATGTATGACTTTGAGTTTCATGGTGCTATTATGGCAGAAGGCATCTATGTAGTAGTAACTGGCGACATACAATACTCCGTTGAATTCTTCTGAGTGATTGAATGCCAGCATTAGAAAAAGAAACAAAACTCGTAATGACGATATTATTCGTCGGAGCGATAAGCGGAACAAACGTCTACTTCTACTCGAAGTATGGTGATATGATTGCCTTCAACAACTACGCTCATGCGTTGGTTTTCGGGCTTATGACCATTGGAGGAATACTAGTCATGAAGGCTATTTTTGACCTAGCCTTGAACGACTACATAGAGATGGCCTTACTAGACAGACGAATTGCTGCCTATTGGTCTAAGAAACAAAGAGATGACCAGCAAAGGGAGAAGATTAGAGCCACTATGCAACAATATAGAATCCCTCAACAGTTTGCTCCACAATTCAATCAACCAGTAGTAGAAGAGAACAGGCAGACCATCGCCCCCTCATTCTTAGCAAAATTAGAGTGATGTCATGTTAGATGCCATAGCGTTTGGTATGGATGAGGGTTCTTTGGCATATGATATGCAAAGAGCGCATTCAGCAGACGTTTGGTTTCTAAGGGCTAGGTTTTATTTTTGGGGATTCATTGCATCAGTTACTAGTTTTCTTGTTGGACATGGAATATCGTTATTTGGAGTTAATCTATATGAATCAGTCTGGGAGGGTCTTAAGGATTTCATCAGCCACCTATGAGGTGATTGAATGTCAGTAATGACAGGTTTTGTCATAATAATGGCAGAACAGATAGGACTTCTGTGGAAGAAACTTCATGCAGTATCTTTTGGAGTATATGGAGCCACCAAGGTAGGAAAGACAACATTACATCACCAATTAAGAACAAGGGGAGAAGTGCCACAGATAAAAGAAAGAACAGTTGGAAGAGGAAGGGCAACTAGGAAATCAATAAAGATAGATGGCGACCAGCACACAATCAAGACAGCAGACATAGGAGGAGAGACACTTTATTGGGGTGAATGGCTTAAAGACATGAAAAGCCGTAAAGTCAAATACATTATCTTCATGATTGATGATAGACATATGGATAAACACTATGATATTGAACAGCAGTTGTGTTGGACGTTTCTAGTAGATACAATATGTTCTCCTTATTGGGATGCTATAAATAGAAGACAGAAGAAAAAGAATCACGATTATCCAGTAGCAGTAGGATTATGGGCGAACAAATTTGATTTGTGGAAAGACAAATATGAATATGAAGACATACAGAAACACCCAATATTTGAATCATTCAAAGACGGTATGCAAAAATTAAACGATAAAGGAATACCTTGTTATAAGTATATAGTAAGTGCAAAATCAGACTCAGAAATGGTTTATCGTGGTGTAGCAACAATGATAGAGGATTACTAATGTCATATGATAACTGTTCCATGTCGCCGTATTGCTATTGTAAAACATGTAAGGAGAGAAAAGAATGACGATGAATTACCAACCGCCAAGTTTAATCGGTGCTACCAATGCAACGGTAGCCAACCCGTTTATGCCACCACTGAAGTTTGCTAGGGCTGCGGGTTCTATAATGACATATGAATTTAAGAGTGAAAAACCAAAGAAGCAAGTAAAGGAGATGCTAAAGGTTCTTTGGCCCGAAAGAAAGTCCTTTTTCAAAATACCATTTGGTTACAAATTTAACACTAAGGACAGATGTGTTGTCTGTGGAACTCATAAAATCTGGGATAGGTCAGACCCTATGAGGCCACCTATACCACTTCACAAAGTAAAGAAAGGCTATCCAATGAGAGGGACTTATTGTGAAAAACATGCGGGATTGTATATGCAATATGAAATGCTAGAACAACAGATAATCGCACAAGAGCATGGGCTAGAATTTAATCAATATATACCAAAACCAAAGATGCCCAAGATGCTACAATCTGCACCGCTAACTTCATTAAGGCAATCAGATATAGAGTCATTGTCTACGATAGGTTGGATGATACGACCACCTAAAATGTTAAATGAAACAAAAGAAGATGAGTTGTTCAGATTAACAATAGAAAGCCAGTCAATAAATACAAGAATAATAGAGTTGATGTCAACAGGCACACAAATAGTACAAAGAGAAATAGAAGAGGTGGAATGAAATGGGACTTTTTGGAACAAGCAATACAACATTGGCACAGCAGATAACACAACAAGGTGCTGCTGATTTCAAAGCAGTTAACAACTTGCTAACGCTACAAGAGAATCATGTAGAGGAATTCTTCACGTATCATGGTGTGGAATTCATTACTGCATTTGAGAAATTATTAGAAGATGTGACTACTAGGGTGATAGCACAGATGCTTCCTAAACTAAAATTCATCAACAACACAAACGGTGATTTGGAAGTAGAGCAGAATGCACTGAGGGAGTTTGAAACAATAACTGCTGAGAACATACAATTAGACATACAGGCTATTGTTTCTGCTGCGTTGAATACAGAAGTGGTCATGCAAAGGAAGATGGCTAAACAACAGTATCTAGAAGCACAAGGTTTCGCTACATCACAAATGCCACAGCAACAAACAATGCAACCACAAATGGGTATGCCAAACCAAGGAGGACTAAACCCCTCTCAAATAACAGGCGGTAATCCTATAATGCAAGCAAATAATATGATAAATCAACAACAACAGGCATTCAACAATCCGTCTGGATATCCTGTTCCACCAGCAGGAACCGATACAATGGGTAATCCATATTGGATAGACCCTGCTACCGGACAAGCAACATATACACCGCCGGGTTCTGGGTTAGGTCTAGGTGCAATGATTCAGAAAGGTGCTGCATGGGCGGCTTGGCTGGCATGAGGCGGATAAATGACCATAGTTATTCCTTCTCGTCTGGTATTGGACAAGCAGAATAGCGTAGTATCTTTAGGTGAAACCATAAGGCTAGATTCTTCCGACATGGGAAATACGTCTAGCCCTATGTTTAGGTTGATGGTAAGATACTTACTTAATCCTGTATCTTCGGGTGACTATGACAAAATAGAAAGAAACCTACCCAAATTCCTAAACTATGACTTCATGGAGAATGCATCAGAACAAACTCCCGATATGAAATACGATAAAGAGGAATACAAGAAGCATGTAGATGATGCTTACAGATTAATATCAGAAATGGACATAAGGCAATTCTTAGAGGAACATGTAAAGCCGAAAATAAGACAAAGTGATAAAGCAAGTTTTAGCCAAAAAGATTTAGATTTCGTTCTGATTAACTTAGGTGAATCAAACCTACCCATGAAGGAGTATCTAACTTCTTCGGGGTTTGACCAAATAATAGGTGCTAGGAAGACAGGAGAGACTAGCAGAAAAATTAGGAATATAGCAGAATCTAAAGCAATGTATGAAGATGCTTTGAAAA
>Ga0160423_10000846_pt1 | contig 25508 bp, 24 predicted proteins | sample CRUFie14St8metaG_FD_108191 | JGI IMG/M metagenome (GOLD analysis project Ga0160423, IMG submission 108191) | Marine microbial communities from the Costa Rica Dome - CRUD Field 142mm St8 metaG | ecosystem: Environmental > Aquatic > Marine > Oceanic > Photic zone | place: Costa Rica: the Eastern...
TCTCGGTCATAGCCATGCATTTCCATATTTAAAATGCCAGTTTCAATAATAGAAAATCGATTTAAACGCCAACCTATTTCAATAATTTTCTTAACCATTAACGCACTAATTGCATCAAAGATCACATAAGTTTCAAGCATCATATCAACATAGTTTTTAAAATGAATTATATCTTCACCCACTGCTATGTGATGCTCTGCATAAAGACCATGTTTAATAGCATTCAATGATATTTTTGCTTTACCAGTATCAGTTACAGGTCCAGTTGATTTTTTAGCATTTTTTCTATCAGCGGTAATTTGCTTTAAAGAGGCCATATTATTTATCCTCCAAACTTAATTCTTTAATCAACTTTAAATCAGATAAATTTAAGTCTTTTAAATCTATCTTTGTTAATAGATCTAAAATTTCTGATTGAGCTAATCCTCCATTTTGATACATCGATCGTAATGATTGTATTGTATCAATAGTATTGATTTTTAAAGGCTGATTTAAACTAGTATCCATTAAGGAGCCAACGGATCCTCCTTTAAATTTAAACGTTCTATTAAAACCAACTCTATTCAATAGATTAAAAAGTTGAGTTAATTGATCATTTGAAAGTTTTTTTCTAAAACTTTCTAAAACTCCTTTATTTATAGTACTCATAATTCCTCCTAAGAATTTAAATAAAAGCGCGTACAAACACTCTTTCACGTTATTTAATGATTATTTTGTGCCTACCAAATCGGTGTTTTTAAAGGCGCATAGTTAGGAAGAACTATGAACTTATAAAATCTTTATCAAATTGAGAAAATTAATCAATAGCAGACCAATCTAAAATCATTTTTTTTATCAATAAAAAATAGACTTATTTATTAGATAATTTTAAAGATTGTTTTAAATATATAGTAAAAATAATTATATAAGCTCATACTCTTGATCATTTTTGATCTGTTTTAGCAAGTAATGTTGGAGTTTTCATATTAATCCCTGAAATTTGAGCAAGTCCCGTTATCCCTGGTCTTACTTTATATACCCCTCTTTTCTTACGCTCATTAATTAATTTTTTCTGATTAAGCAAACAAGGTCTTGGACCAACTAAGCTCATATCGCCAATCAAAACATTTAATAACTGTGGAATTTCATCAATTTTTGTTCTTCTTAAAAAATTTTGAAATGAACTTAATTTAATATTTTTAATTAAATGTGTTCCAGCTGATCTAACACCCATGGGCATTGTTCTAAATTTGATTAACGAAAAAAATTTAAGATTATAACCAACTCGACTTTGAATGAACAAAGGTGATCCATTGTCAAATAAACCAATAAAAAATATTAAAATTATTAAAGGTGATAAAAATATTAAACCTATTAATGAAAATAAAAAGTCAAAAATCCTTATCATTTTTCTTGAACCATTCTCCTAACCCCCTCTTCAACACTAATAGGTGGAGACCAATTTAATATTTTTTTTGTATAGCTATTATCTATTCTTAATGATCCAACCAACCTATTTGTTTCTTCTCTTTTCCCCAAAACTGAAGCAAGAAATTTAAGCATATAAATAGGAAAAGGAAACAAATTAGCTTTTCTTCCCATTGATGAAGCAATCAATTTTATAAGTTCAGGGGTAGATAAGTCTTCTCCATCTGAAACTAAAAAAGTTTTTCCACTAGCTTTTGGATGATCAATACACCGAATTAATAAATCAACCAAATTATCCATTCCAATCATTGACCGTTGATTTTTAATTAAACTTAAAGGTAGTGGGATTCCTGATTTTACAAGTTTTATCAATTTTACTAAATTTCCTTTTACACCATAGCCATAAACTAATGGCAACCTCACAATCACAACTTCTAAACCTGTTCTTGCAGAAATCTCCCACAATGTTTTCTCAGCTTGTAATTTAGATTTTGCATAAAGATCTTCGGGACTTGCTGTATCGTTATGTGTAAATATTTTTTTGACATTATGGATTTTACCAGTGACATTATAATTGTCATAGGTATTTTCACCATTGACTTTGATTGAGCTTAAAAATATTAATTTTTTTACACCAGCATCAAATGCTTGCTCTGCAATTTGCCTAGTACCTTCAACATTTTCTGTATGGTAAAATTTTATTTGATCAGTTCCTGTATTTTTTGTGTTAGGTGTTTTTCCAGCACAATGAATAACACAATCAGCATCAGCTAAAGAATTCCTTAAATTTGTTTTAAAGTCAATATCATCTATTGGTAGATATGTAATTTTATTAGAATTTTTAGATAACTTTAGATTTCTTACAAGACCTATAACCGTTTTATCATTTGAAACCAAAGTCTCACAAACTGATTTGCCGATAAATCCATAAGCACCTGTAACACAAATTTTTTTCATTTTAAGTATTTATATATCTATCTAACATTGGCTTGAGATTAATTGTTTATAAATGTTTAAATGATCTTGAACAATTTTTTCAATACGAAATTCTTTTTCAGCAAGTTTTCTTCCAGCTTTTCCCATGGCAATCCGTTCTTGAGGATGTTCTATTAGCCACTGTAATGCGTCAGCTAATTTTTGAGGATCTTTGACAGGAACAAGTAATCCTGTTTTGTTAGGAATAATCGCATCTCTGCAGCCAGGAGCATCAGTTGTTACAACCGCTCTACTTGCAGCAGCAGCTTCTATAAGTGATTTTGGTAAACCTTCTCCATAAAATGAGGGTAGACAAACTATGTTTGATCTTGCATATAGGACAGAGATATCTTTTTGATAATCCAATACTTCAACAACATGTTCTTTTTTAATGTTATCAATATCTTGTTTGGTAAGACTATTTAGATTACCAGGATCTAAATTACCTGCTAACAAAAACTTAACTTTAATACCTTTTTTTTTAATTATTCTGGCTGCAGCTACAAAGTCAAAGGTACCTTTATCATGCAATAAACGTGAAGCAAAACATACTGTTACAATATCACTTGATTCTGACAAACTAGTAAAATTAGATAAATTAACACCCGAACCGCGAAATAACAAAATTTTTTTTAGATCGATAACACCCCACTTTACCAATGTCTTCTTGTCCTCTGGATTTTGAACAATCACTTTTTGATTTGGGTGATTGAATGCAAAGATAAAACCCAAATAGAATAATTTTTGAAAAAGAAAGTTGCTCAAATTTCTTTGATTAAATAAAATTCCTAATCCAGCAATTGCAGATACTACACAAGGCACTTTTGCAAGACGTGCACTAATACCACCATACAAATAAACTTTAATTGTTATCAGATGAACAATGTCTGGCTTTAATTTATAGATAATTTGCCAAATACTAAATAATGACCATATTTCCTTAAATGGATTAATGCTTCTGCGCTCTAAAGGGAATTTAATACAATCAATACCTTTTTCAAATAAAATTGCAGTATTTGTGTTACCTAATTCTCCGTATCCAACACAAACTTCATAACCATTATCTCTTGCTGCAATTGCAATTTCTAGTCTGTGTGAAATAAAGAAACTTAGAGAATTGACTAAAAAAAGTATTTTTTTTTTCATTTATAATAATATAAAAGTTTATTTTTAAATTTTACTAATACACTATCAACATTTTCACTATTTTTTTAGTTCAAAAACTCTTTTTAAAATATCTCTATATAGAAAATAAAATAAAATTACTAAAAAAGAATAAAATCCTTGGCGATATCTAATTGCAGAACCTGGATTTAAAATTCCCATAGGATAATGCACAAATAGTATCCAATTTAAGATAATAAAAAAAATACCAAAATAATAAATGTTAAACTTGCCAGTAGCTAAACTTATGAGAAACAAATTTATCACAGCAAATAAAAATATAATCATAATAATTAAGCTTTCTATAAATACTATTAAGTGAATTAATTTACTACTTGCTTCATCTATTGTGGGTCCAAAAAAACTCACAATCATACCATATGGTGCTTTCCAAAAAATATCATTTTTATATATCCATATATCATTAGGCCGAGTACTTTCAGAGTCCATTGAAAAATGTCTTGGAATTTCAAAAGCAAGATTGTTTATTTCATTTCTAAAAATATATAAAAATATTAAAGAACCAATTATCATTAATATAAACGATAATAGATTTTGTTCTTGTTTTAATTTTAATATATTATGCAAATATATAAATACGATTGTAACTAAAATACCAACTAAGTATTGAGGCTTAAATATCCAACATAAAAATAATCCCACAAATAAAAATAAATAATTTTTTTTCAAATTACCTTTTATCAAATCAATTAAATAACCTAAAATCAAACCCATATAAAAAACAGCAAAAGCCTCTTTTGTTACAATAGAAGTCCAAATACCAAAACTAGGGAATGAAAGAAGAGTTAAAACTAAAATTAACTGTTTTTTTTCTAATTTAAGTTTTTTAATTGGATAATAAACACCATAAAAAGATATTAAAATGAATAGAATATTTGCAAATATTTTTCCAAACAAATATGAAAATGTTCCACCTAAAAAATCCATTAGATCACTAGAGCTCGAACTCCAAACAAAATAAAAGGGTTTGGCATTTAAATATCTTCCTGTATCTCCTAAACTACTAAACTGTGGGACCACAAACAAAGCAATAAACATATAAATAATTTTTGTTAGAAAGTAAATTTGCCAAATATTTATTCTTAATTTCATAATTTTTAATTTGATAATTTGTATTATTTCTACCTAAACTTTTTTCAAGTACCAATTTATCTTAATTCAAAAAAGTAATGATAATAAATTTTAAGTAGATTTAAATAATTTATTTTTTAACAGCAACACAACACCAATATGGAGCTTTTGTTGAAAATTTTATGTTATCAAATCCTGTTTTTTTTAACATTTCTGAAATTTGTAGCTTACTAAATCTTTGTTCTAATCTTGTCCCAAATCTATCTAGGGCATCATTTTTAGATTGATAGAATGGCTTGTTCCTGTACTCAGATAGAGGAATATTTTCTACATTTAAGCCCAATTTTTCAAGATATAGAGCAGCTTTGCTAAGTGGAAAATAAATTAAATATGCAATCAAATTACAGAAAAACAATTTTGGTGATTTTGGTAATATAGAGATTAATGTTCTGAGAAAGTCACTGATTTTCCATATTAATCTAAACCATATCGGTTTATTTTCAAAATTATAATACATATAAATCAATAAAAAACCCCCTTTTTTTAATAAATTTGAACAATCGCCAAGTGCTTTTTCTGTATTTGGAATATGATGAAGAACACCCAAGCAATATCCAAAATCTTGTGTTCCTTTTTCTATACTACAAGTATCTGTTGTTTCATTGTAATAAGATATATTTTTAAAATTTCTAAGATTATGTTTCGCAACATTAATTGCGTTACTTGGCTCGATACAATTTAGATGTTTAACTTTTGGAGCAACAAATTGAGCCCACCTTCCTGATCCACAGCCCATATCAAATCCTACAGATTTATTTGAAAAAAAATTATCAGGGATAATATTAAAATATTCTTCAAAGTTTTCTTTCAGTTTTCTAATATCTACACTTGAATAGTTAAATTCTGTCCATTCATCACCAAACTCTTCAATAACTTTGCTATTTTTATTACTCATATTTAATGTTTCCTTTAATAAGAATTACATATAATTTTAAATTAGTATTATATTTTTTATATTAAATTTTTAAAATTATTTTAAAAGTCAAATTTTTCTTTACTTTTTACCTCATTGTAAAAATTATTAATACTTATCTTATTTACATATTTACTTATAAAAAAATTTTAGATTATTCAGATAAAAAATGACCTTATATAAAAAATTTCCAATTTAATTAATTATTTGCATCTATCCAAGCTTGAAACATTAAAATACTCCATAAATCATGTTGCCAATTTTTTTTACCAGAAAGATGTTCTGTCCACTTATCTCTAATTAATTTTGGATTGAAATAGCCCTCTTGCAATAATCTTTTTTCATTTATCAAGTTTTCTGCCCACTCTTTAAGTGGACCTCGCAACCAAGAGTCGAGAGGAATCTCAAAACCCATCTTAGGTCTTTTAGTCAAATTTTTTGGAATATATTTGTTTAAAATTTCTTTCAAAATCCACTTTCCAACACCATTCTGGTATTTAAGAGAGTGAGGTATTTTCCATACATACTCAATAAGTTTATGATCAAGAAAGGGGGTTCGGGTTTCTAGGGATGATGACATAACAGCTCTATCAACTTTAACAAGTATATCATTAGGTAAATAGGTTATAAAGTCTAGGACCATCATTTGCTGTTGAATACTAAGTCCTTTAAGTTCTGTTTTGAGATTAGTTAATAGTTTTTTAGTAGACTGTTTACTGTTTATAACTACCTCATTTGAATTTTGGAACTTTGAACAAAGTATATGATGCATATCAGATAACGATCTAGCCCCTAGTACATTTGCAACTTTATAAATTTTATCTCCAAAATTAGTATATTGATTTAAGCCTGGTGATATCTTGGCAAATTTATTCCAGTTATTTGGTGACATTGATTTAATAGCATATGCTAAAATTTTTCGAAAATTTAATGGCATTAAACTAAATATTGTTGAGAATTTTTTACTCATAATGTATCGGTTATACCCACAAAACAATTCATCTCCTCCATCACCTGATAGAACAACTTTAACATGCTGTTTTGCAAGCTGCGAGACTAGAAAAGTTGGAATTTGTGAAGAGTCAGAAAATGGTTCATCATAAATAATAGGTAGTTTTGGTATTACTTCCATGGCCGTTTTTGAGGAAATGTATAATTCTGTATGATCGGTGCCAAGATGTTTTGCTATTTTTTTTGCATATTTTGCCTCGTTATAATCATCCTCGCTAAAACCTACTGTAAAAGTTTTAACAGGATGTTTAGATTGAGACTGCATTAGTGCCACTACTGTTGACGAGTCTATTCCACCAGAAAGAAACGCTCCTAAAGGTACATCAGATATCATTTGTTGTTTTACAGATGATTTTAAACGCTTTTCAAGATCTTTTTGAATATCTGTTTCACTTAATGTTAACAGATTGCTATTTCCATTAACCGCTGTTTCTTCTAATGACCAATAAGCTCTAGGATCTGGTAATAAACTTCTTTTCAAATCATTTTCTTTTAGTCGCAAGTAATGCCCAGGCAATAATTTATAAATATTTTTATAAATCGAAAAAGGATCTGGAATACAATTGTAATTTAATTGAAGATTTATTGCATCACGATTAATTTCTCCAGTAAACTGAGGATGTGCTTTTAAAACTTTAAGCTCTGATCCAAAAAGAAAAACTTTATTAACTCCTGTACCTTGCCAACCAAAATAAAGTGGTTTTTCACCTATTCTATCTCTAACTAAAGTTAGGTCACGATTAACCTTATCCCAAACTGCAAAAGCAAACATACCTTGTATTTTTTGAAGTGTTTTTTCAATTCCCCAAAAATTTATTGCTTCCAACAAAGTCTCAGTGTCAGATTTGCCGCGCCACATGATATTAGAATTATTATTTTTTAGCTCTCTTCTAATTTCCAAATGATTATATACTTCTCCATTATATGTAAGAATAAATCGACCAGAATTTGATTGCATGGGTTGCTGTCCAGCATTTGATAAATCTATAATAGACAATCTTTGATGTCCTAAAATAATACCTGAGTTCCTATCTTGCCATACACCATTGGAGTCAGGTCCACGATGAGTAATAGCAAAATTCATTTTTTCAATTACATTATTAAATGTTGATTTTGACTCAGAATAAAAACCAGATATTCCACACATATTTTATCCCTTTTTAAAATTAACTATTTTAATAATATTTAAATTAATCGTATTGGTAATAACTTTTATACCATTTAACAAAGTTAGACACTCCATCAATAACTGCTGTTGAGGGTTTATAATTAAATTTTTTCTTTAAATTGTCTATATCGGCATAAGTATTTGGTACATCTCCTGGCTGTAAAGGTAAAAAATTTATTATAGCTTTTTTATTTAAAGCTTTTTCTAAAGCATCAATATAATCCATAAGCTGAATTGTTTTATTATTTCCTATATTATAAATACACCATGGAACTTTACTGCTTGCAGGATCTGGTTGATTACCATCCCAGTTATAATTAACTGCTGCTGGATTATCTAAAGTTTTTATTACACCCTCAACAATATCATCAATGTAAGTAAAATCTCTACTATGTTTTCCATGATTATATACGTCAATAGGTTTTTCTTCTAAAATAGCTTTAGTAAATTTAAATAAAGCCATATCAGGTCTTCCCCATGGTCCATAAACTGTAAAAAATCTTAGACCTGTTGCAGGTAATTGATAAAGATAACTGTATGCATGTGCCATTAACTCATTGGATTTTTTAGATGCCGCATAAACAGACAAGGGATGATTGGTATTATCATGTTCTGAAAAAGGCATTTTAGTATTTGCCCCATAAACACTTGAGGTACTCGCATAAACTAAATGTTCAATCTTATGTTTGTGACAATTTTCTAGAATATTAGCAAATCCAACAATATTACTTTGAATGTAAGCAAGAGGGTTTTCCATAGAGTAACGCACACCTGCCTGTGCAGCTAGATTAACCACTTTAAATGGTTTATGATTTTTAAATATTTCATTTAAACTAATTTTGTCACTTATATCTAAACGATTATGCTGATAATTTGGATTTTTTGTTAATCTTTCTACTCTTGCTTCTTTAATCTTAACATCATAATAGTCATTATGATTATCAATTCCTATTATGCTATCACCCCGCTCCAGAAGTTTTAAGCATACTGAGAAACCAATGAAACCAGCTGAACCAGTTACAATAATTTTTTTCATATTTTTATTCATATTATTTAGAAAAGTGATTTAAATAAATGATTATATAAAAAAATCTTTGAATGAAATTTATTTATAGAATCCATACATAATTTGTTTATTTTTTTCTACAAGCCTTTTTCCATAATTCATCATATAAATTTATCATTTTACTGATATCAAAATTTGCCTTGATACTTGATCGTGAATTATCACACCTTTTATTCCAATTTATAGTGCCTATTTCATTAAGTGCATTCTCGATTGCTTTAGCTAATTTAACCGAGTTTTTTGGGGGAACTACCCAGCCATTTTTGCCAACAATAAGTGCTGCATCACCAACATCTGTTACAATACACGGTGTACCACAAGCCATTGACTCTGCCACAACATTTGGAAATCCTTCCCCATAACTACTACTTTGAACATGTATATCTAATCCATTCATAACTTGTGAAATATTATCTCTTTTTCCCAATAATTTTATATCTTTAGACAAATTTAATCTTTTTATTTCAGATACTATGTTAACATTATTTTGATTCATATTAGAACCAACAAAAACACAAAAAAATTCTACTTTTTTTGATCGGATTATTGAAAGTGCTTTGAGTAAATTTAAATGATCTTTTAATAGATCATAACGAGCAACATTCCCAATGAGTGGGATTTTTTTTTTTATTTTATTTTTTTTTTTAAAATTTTTTTTTTGTAGTTTGTTAACCTTTAAAATTGACAAATCATATCCATTCGGAATGTATCTAAATTTTTTTTTATCATAGCCTTCAATTTCATAAATTTTTTTAGATTTTTTTGAAACAATTATAATAAATTTAGGTATGAAAAAAGATAGTTTTGCTAATATCTTAATGATCAAAATAGTAGTTAATTTTGCCTTACCAATTTCAATTTTTGAATATCGAATATTCCATAGTATATTTTTAATACCAGCCAATCGTGCAGCTATACTTCCTATTAAATCAGCATGAACAAGCCAAGTTTGTACTACATCTGGTTTTAAAGAATTGAGTAATTTTATAAGAACAAAAAATTTATAGATTGAAAAAAAATTTAAATTTAGACAATAAACTTTAATATTCAAATTTTTTAATAATAAAGAATATTTCTCAGAACCTGTAAGTGAAATAACAATATGTTTATTTTTTGTATTGTATTTACAGATTTTAAATAATGTGTGCTCTGCCCCACCATCACCTAAGCCTGTTATTATATGTACAACTTTCATTTAGTCTTTTTATTTTAATATGAGAAAAGTTCTTAAATTATTTTTTAAATTAGATATTTTATGCTATTTATTATTAATAATATTAGACTATAATAACATCTTATTAAGAGAAATAAATTCAAACTTTATTGAGAGAAATAAATTCAAATTCATAATCTTGGTGTGAATATTAAAATATTTAAATTTCTAATTGTTCTTTAAAATACTGTTTATCAGTTTAAATGCTCTATTTTTCCAAGTATAATTACAAAAATCAATTAACGCTTGCTTAGCAATAAATTCTCTGTTTTTTAAATTTTTAAGTTTTTTAATTGAATTTATCCATGATTTAATATTATCACATTCAACTAATATTGAATTTCTTTCATTAAGCACTTCCCTAATAACAGGTAGGTCTGAAGCAATTATTGGTTTTTGATGCGACATATATTCAAAAAGTTTTAAAGGGGATGTAAAATCAGAGATATTTATACTATCTTTTAATGAATTAGTGCCATGTGGAAACACTACTTTTTGATTTGGTAACAAACATATATCCAGAGCATTTATATAGTTACCAACCTCTTTGTGTGGAACAAAACCATAAAAATATATATTTTTACATATTATTTTTTTTTTCCATAACTTAATGTCTTTTTCAAGACCTCCAATAATATGAATTTCTATATCATGATCTAATTTATTAGCCATTGAGCTAATAACCTCCATGCCTTTACCCTTGTACAAATGGCCTACATACCCAACTTTTAAATTATTTTTACATCCAAAAAGGTCGCTTTTACAATTTAAATTTTCTACTTCATCTGCACCATCATGAGCAACCTGTATCTTGGAGTCATTTAAAAATCCTTTTTCTAAATACATATTTTTTAATGCTTGTGATATAACAACCAGCTTTTCAAAATATTTATTATTTATAAGTTTTTTAAAAACTATCGGTCTATGAGTTTTCTTATCAAAAATAGGATCGTGTGACTCAAAAATTACTTTATTTTTTAGTAATATAGATGCATAACAACCATGTAAAAACCTTCCATAAACTAAATTAAATCTTCTATTAATAAAGAGATAAAAAAAAATAGTTAGCGTATAAAAAAAAGGCCCACTTTTTAAGTCTGGGTGCCAAAGTTTTTTTATTTTAAAATTTTTTTTAACTCCATAGTATTCATAAACATTACTAATACCTTTCTCATATTTACTCTTCAAATCTGGGGCTAACAAAACAATTTCATGTCCATTGTCAGCAAATGCTTGGCACATTTTCATAACATGAATACTATTTGCAGTTCTAGAGGGTATGATAGAATTTGATATATAAAGTATTCTCATAATTTACATAATACAACTTTTCTTTAGTCTAGTAATTTCTTCTTTCTCCTACAAAATTTTTTTTAAAGTTTTGTATAAATTGTAGATATTATTAAATTTATTTTTTTTAGTTGATTTGCTCCATTCTTTTCTTATGTCCCATAAGTTATCCAAGATATTTTCTGAAACAAATCTTTGATACTCAAAATCTTTTTCAAGAAAACTATTTCTTACATTTAGTATCCACCCAGAATTACAACCCAAAAACTCATTATCAATAATTTTTATTCCCTCTGATGTCATTATGATATTATCATATGATAAATCGTTATGATTAATCCTATTGGGAATATTACTTAAATCAAAAATATTTTTTTTATTTACTCTCTTATGTATGTGCTCAATATAATCAAACACTTTCATATCATATTTTGTATCCCACAGAAGTTTTATAATTTTCTTAACTTCTTTTGATTGAGATTTTTTTTCTAAATTTTTGGCATTTATTTCATTCAAAGTTTTGCCATCCACCCACTCTTCAATTATGTATTTTTTATCAAAGCCTATTAATTTTGGAAAATAAGATGACAAATTCTTATTCTTTGAAACAAAAGCTCTTAAATTACCTTGATTTTGATCAAACACTTCATAAATCTTTACTTTGGTATTTTTGTAATAACCTGTGGCAGAAAATTTTTTATTTTTATTTATAAAGTTTTTTTTTGTAGGCTTCAAATTTACAACTTTGATATGATTAACTATTATTTCATTCATAAAAGCTTTTTTCTTTTAAACTAGTATTTATAAAAATTTAAACTCTTTAACATAATCACATAAGTAGAAATTTATTATTAACTGTGACTTTTATCTAGTTGTCTTAATTTTTCCATCATAGCGTCAATAAAAGGTTTTGGGTCAATTTTTTTTCCTCTATATGCTAGATTATAAGATAATTCGAAGCTATTCTCATATAATTTAGAGAGCACTAAAATAGTTTTTTCTTTATCAAATTTAGATATTTTTTTATATTCATCTGTAAATTTAGTTAGATCAGTTAATATTCTTACATTGGGTAAAATTTTATAAAATGCCTCTGAAAATTGAATTACTTTTTTCCCTAACAAGGCTGCTTCAAATCCAGTTGTTCCCGACACAATGGTCACTAAGTCACAATTGTCATTGTTAATTATATCATTCGTGAGAATGCTAGAATTTATTACTTTTACATTGGGAAGTGATTTTAATTTCTCATAATAATTTTTATTTCTTCTGCCCAGATTAATTGGATGCTCTTTTACCACTAATGTCATTCCAGATGGAAGACTAATTGCAATTTGCCTAATTAACTCAAATAAATTTGTAAATATTGGTGCCCATAAATTAGTACTTAACTCAGGTTGAACACTAAGAGGAAAATAAGCAAATTTACCAATTTCCTCAATTTTATCATATTTAAAAAATTTTAAAGTTAATAAGTTATAATATTCTGCAAAAAAATTTGTGAAAACTTGATCAGCTCTAATAGTGTCTATTACTCTATAAACCTTGGGGTTAAGTTTATTTAAATTTCTAAAATAAGTTTTAATTATTTTAACTGGTAATTTTATTAATCTTTTTATGAAATTTTTTAAATTTTCATTATAATATTTATCGGTTTTAAAGTCTAAATGAGGCGGTCTAATCACCTCTTTTTGAAAATTTGCTAAATAATCTTTAGCAAACGAAATTGACTGAGATTTAGGTTTGTAATTTTCAAAATCTTTAAAAAGATAATTAAGATTATAATCAATAGAATTATTTAATAAAACTCTATTTGATATTTTAGATGCATTAGGTATCCAACATTGAACTTTATTGACTTTTGCATAATGATATAAAACGTTGTGAAACAAAGAACCAAAGTTTGGTAAAATTATAATATCAGGTTTTTTTTCTCCAAATATTTCATCTTTAACTAATAGGTAGTTTAATTTTACAATTTCCAATGCAGTTTTGTCTGAAACTTGTTTCCTAAAAGAATATTTAAATTTCTTACCGGGTGTATAAACTAGACTTCTATCAACATGTATCAAATTTTTCCAAACACTATCTATGTTAAGAGCTTTTTCAATTTCATTAATTTGAATTTTATCTAAATTTTTTTTTATGTTTTTGTTTAAAATGTTATCATCATATTTGTAACCCAGCCACACTTTGTTAAAAAGATCTTTTCTACTCTTTATTAATTTGTAAATATCTACCTTATATACTAACGTATCGATTGTAGAATTTGGATATTCCTTTTTAATATGCTCCACTAATGGTAGGCCATACCAAATTGCCCAGTTTCTTTGCGATACAATAAAAACTTTCAATATTTTATAAATTTACAAATTATTTTATTATTTCAAACTATTTTAAGCATAAAACATGGTTTAAGTAAATTCTATAGCATAAATTTATAAAAAAATTAGACTTTATTATTAAAGACTATAGAACGATATTATTTTATTAAAATTTAATTATATAATAAGTATTATTTATGAACATTATAAAAAAAATCTTTGGTTTATTTTATTCAATATTTTGCTTTATGCTAAATATCAATAAATCTAGAAAATACGTAAATGATTACAAAAAAAATATATCTTTAAACGACTCAGCTTTTTTTAATGAAATAAAATCAAAAAGATTAAAAAGTAATAATGATATTTGTCATCAATTTGATAACCTTTTTTATGAGATTATGTCAAATACTCCAAAAGTTATTTTAGAATTGGGCGTTCGAAGAGGCGAAAGTACATTTGTATTAAATAGAATTCAAAAAATTTTAAAAAATATACACATAAGTGTAGATATTGAAGATTGCTCAAAAGTTTTAGATGATCCAAACTGGATGTTTATAAAAGATGATAGTATAGAATTTTTAAAAAATTATCATTCATGGGCTTTAACTAATATTAAAGCATTAAAACCAGATGTAATTTTTATTGATACTAGTCATTTATATGAAGAAACATTGAAAGAAATAAAATTTTCAGCTGAAATTCTGGGTGACAATGGATCAATAATTTTTCATGATACCAATCATAATCATTTTACTTATCTTGATCATAACATTATCTATAATAAGTTTAACTATAAACCTCAATTAGGAGTAAAATTAGCACTGGAAAATTATTTTGATTGTAAATTTAATTTTAAAACTTCTTTTATCATCATAAGAAAAAATTGGCTTATAAAACATTACCCTGAATCATTTGGTTTAACAATAATGAGAAAATTAAAATGATTTTTTTGTCTTTAAAATATAATTAGATCATGAAGGGTATTATTTTATCAGGTGGCACAGGATCAAGGTTATTCCCATTAACTTTAAGTATTTCTAAGCAGATACTACCCATATATGATAAGCCCATGATTTATTATCCTTTATCAGTTTTAATGTTGGCTGGTATCAAAGATGTAATGATTATAACAAGTAAAGAGCATATTAATATATTTAAAAATCAATTAGGTAACGGTAGCTCATTAGGAATAAAAATCTCATATGAAATCCAAAATAATCCTAATGGAATTCCAGAAGCTTTCATGATTTCAGAAAAATTTATTGACTCTCAAAAAGTTGCCTTAATACTTGGAGATAATTTATTTTATGGCCAAAAGCTTGGAAATTTATTAAAAAAATCTTTTAGTCAAAAAAATGGTGCGAAAATATTTTTACATCAAGTAAATAATCCTAATGAATATGGTGTAGTTGAGTTTAATAAAGATGATAAAATTAAAAAAATTATAGAAAAACCAAAAAAACCTAAATCTAATTATGCTGTCACAGGGTTATATTTATTTGATAATAATGTTGTTTCACTATCAAAAAAACTTAAACCATCAAAAAGAAATGAACTAGAAATCTCAGATCTTTTAAATCTTTATCTTAAAAAAAATCAACTTAATTATGAGTTATTTGGAAGAGGTTTTGCTTGGTTTGATGCAGGAACACACGACTCTTTATTATTAGCATCCCAGTTTATAAAAACAGTTGAAGACAGACAAGGTTATAAAATTGGATGTATTGAAGAAATAGCCTATAACAATAAATGGATAGGTAAATTAAAATTAAAAGAATATTTGTTAAGATATAAAAATTCATCTTATGGAATGTATTTAAAAAAAATATTGAAAAATATTTAAAGAAGTATATCAGCAGAGTTTACTTAAAAATTTAAATTATAAAATGAACATTACTGTCATAGGATTTGGATATATCGGATCTGTCATAAGTGCAGTTTTATCAAATAAAGGACATAATGTTACAGCAATTGACAATAACACTAATTGTATTGATGAACTTAATAGTGGAATTAGCCGTATCCCAGAACCTTTGCTAAAAGAAATGATTGCAGACTCTGTTAATTCTGGACTCCTGAGTGGATCTATTTCTTATGATGGTGTAGATGAGAGCAATGTTATTTTAGTAACAGTTGGTACTTCTCTTTCTAGTGATTATGATGCAGATTTAAGTGCTCTTCAAAATGTTTTTAAAAATTTATCAACTCGAGTTACTAAAAATCAAATAATAATGATTAAAAGCACAATTCCTCCTGGAGTTACTAGAAAACTTGCAAATGATTATTTGAGTTTAAATAATAAAGTTTATGTTGGGTTTTCTCCCGAAAGACTTGCTGAGGGAAATGCAATAAAAGAGCTACAAGAGTTACCTATAATTGTTGGAGGTATCGATGATATAAGTACACAAAAGTGTGCAAATTTTTGGGAAGAAGTGCTCGGGGTCGAAGTAATAAAAGTTGCCAGTTGTGAAACTGCCGAACTTGTGAAATTAGCAAATAATCAATGGATTGATCTGAATATCGCTTTGGCAAATGAATTAGCGATTTTATGTGATGCACTACCATACGGTATTGATGTTCTTGATGTAATAAAAGGAGCTAACTCCTTAAAAAAAGGTCAACATTTTGTAAATATTTTAACTCCTTCAATTGGAGTTGGAGGATATTGTCTAACTAAAGATCCATGGTTTGTTTCTACGTTAGGGGATAAAAATGAAAGACCATTAAAACTTCCTCGCACTGGAAGATTGGTTAATGATAGCATGCCATTATACTGCGTGAATCAAATAATTAGATTATTAAATAACAATGATAAAGAAATACAAAATGTTAAAATTGCTATATTGGGTTACTCATTTAAAAACAATTCAGGAGATATCAGATTTTCTCCAATGATAAATTTTACCGATATCCTAATTAATCATGGATGTGAAAAAATTAAAGTATTCGACTCTTCTATTGATTCAAATGAATTAATACACAAAAGTTTAACAAGAACAAAGTCATGGCAGGAATGTGTTAAGAATGCAGATGTAGTAGTTTTTGGTGCAGGACACGAAGATATATGTTCGATTCCAATTGATAATCTTGTATCATTAATGAATAAAGATGCCATAGTTTTTGATGGTAGAAGATATTTTACAAAAAAAGAAATAAGCACTCTTAAAAATTTAGGTATAAATTATTTAGGAGTTGGACGAACATTTGAATGAATGGTTTAATTTAATTAAGAGGAGTTAAATGAAAAAAAAAGTAATGGTAACTGGTGCTGCAGGCTTAATAGGATGTCATTTAATTGAAAAATTATTACATCTTGGTTATAAAGTTTATGGGCTTGATATAGTTGACTTAGACATTAATAAAAATTTAGAGAATGTAAAAAAAAATAAAGATTTTATATATTTTAAGGGTGATGTGAGGTCTTCTGACGATTTAAATTCGTTTTTTCAAACTGATGCGTCTGTATTATATCATTTAGCCTCTGTCGTAGGGGTGAATAGATATATGGAAGATCCTATGAGTTTAATTGATATTGGTATTTTAGGAACTAGAAATTTGATAAATATGTGTCACAAAAATAATATTAGAATGTTATTTACTTCTACCTCAGAGGTTTATGGTAAAAACTCTAAAATACCATGGCAAGAAACTGATGATCGTATTTTAGGGCCAACAAATATTGACAGGTGGTCATATTCAACATCGAAAGCTTTATGTGAACACATGTTATTTGGAATGCATCACAAAGATAAATGGCCGATGTCGATAGTAAGATTTTTTAATGTTTATGGTCCAAAACAGAATCCTATATATGTTGTATCTAAATCAGTGCATCGTGTTTTAAACAATATATCTCCAGAATTGTATGACGGAGGCCAGCAAACCAGATGCTTTACTTATATAGATGATGTAATTGATGGTATAATACTTGCTGCAACAGAAAAGGCGGCTGTTGGACATATAATTAATCTAGGAAATACAGTCGAAAATACCATGAGCGAAGTAGTTGATACAGTTCTTAAAACTGCCCAATCTGATCTTGAAATAAAACATATTAAAACAAGTGAAAAATACGGAGATGTTTATGAAGATATTCCTAGAAGAGTACCTTCGACTGATAAAGCTTTTAATCTCTTTAAGTGGACAGCCACCACAAGCATGAAGGATGGCATACAAAAAACAGTTGATTGGGCAAGAAAAAATAAGTGGTATTTAAATTAGATAAGATACTTAAAATTTAAAATTCAAGAATTAATATAAAATAGAGAATAAAATTAGCATATAAATTATAAAACTACTTTTATAACTTTATTCAAATTATAATTGTTAAACTAAAATTTTCAATATAATCTAATTATAAAAGAATAAATATTAGTTGCAAAACTTGAGTAAAATTACATTACTTATATAAAATTTTGAATAATAAATGACACCAAAAAATATTTTAACCATATATTAAATAATTGAAGAAATGTAAAACAAAAATACAAGGATTAATTCTTATTGAATCAAAAAAATTTTTTGACGAAAGGGGTTATTTTTTTGAGTCGTATAATGAAAAAATTTATTCTGAAATTGGAATTAAAAATAAATTTGTACAAGATAATTTCTCAATTTCGAAAAAGAATGTTTTGAGAGGTCTTCATTATCAAAAAAAAAATCCACAGGGGAAACTTATCAGTGTTATAAAAGGTTCAATTTTAGATATTGCTGTAGATATAAGAAAAAATTCGAAATCATATGGTAAATATGAGTCTTTTTTTTTAAGTGAAAATGATTGCAAACAACTTTGGATACCGGAAAATTTTGCACACGGTTTTTTAACATTATCCTCTAACACTATCGTCACTTATAAATGCACGGAATTATATAATCCAAAAGATCAAAATACTATTATTTGGAATGACAAAGATCTTAATATTTCTTGGGGAATCAAAAAGCCTATAGTATCTGAAAAAGACAAAAAAGGATTTTTGTTTAAGAATATTTCTTGATGAATGTATTGGTTATAGGCTCAAATGGTCAATTAGCATCTGAGTTTAAAGATAGCTTAAATTCAAAAAAACTTAAATTTATTTTTTTAGGCAAAAAAAAGTTAAATATAAAATCTTATAAAGATATTTTATTGAAAGTTAATAAGCATAAAGTGTCTATAATAATTAATTGTGCGGCCTATACTGATGTGGATAATTCAGAGAGAGAAAAAAAACTTGCATATGACTTAAACTGTAAAGCAGTAGCAAATCTTGTAAAAATTTGTAAATTAAAAAAAATATATCTAATACATTTTTCTACTGATTATGTTTTTAGTGGCTATAAGCTTAACTATAATGAGAAAGACAAAACAAATCCCATAAATTATTATGGGAAAACAAAAGAAATTGGTGAAAGAATCATAACAAAAAATTTAAATTATTTCGTTATTTTTAGATTAAGTTGGTTGATCGGAAATTATTCTAATAATTTTTTAAAAAAAATATTTATAAATCTAAAAAATAATAATGAAATATCCATGGTTAATGATCAAGTAAGCAATCCAACTACAACAGCAATGGTTTCAAAAGTTGTAAAAATTTGTTGTGAAAATTTTTATAAAAAAAAAAATATTTTTAGAGGTATTTTCCATTTAGCAAATGAGCCCTCAATTTCAAAATTAGATTTTACAAAATTAATTTACAATAAATCAAGAAGACTTGGTCTTATAAATCATCAGTGTAAGATAAATGGAATATCATCAAATGAATTTAAAAATTTCACAAAAAGACCAACCAATTCATCTTTTGATTTGACAAAAATAAAAACAAAATTACAAACGAAAAATCTTAATTGGAAGAATAGTATAAAAAAAATATTAATTAAATTTTAATGAAAAATAATAAAAATATTTCATGTGTAATTACTGTTTATAATAGGCAAGAATATATAAACGGTGCCATCAATTCTATTTTAAATCAATCATTAAAGCCTAATGAAATTATTGTTGTTGATAATAGTTCAAAAGATATTTTTATTGACCAAAAATACTTAGATAAAATAAAAATATTTAAAATTTTACCTGCGGCAGGTATAGCTCAAGCATTAAACTTTGGGGCGTCACTTGCTAAGGGTGATTATATATCTTTTTTAGAAGATGATGATTATTGGCCTGAAAATTATTTAGAAGAAGTTTATAAAGAAACAAACCTCAAATATGATTATATTGTTACTCCTATAAAAAAAAAAATAAATAAAGAAATCTCTAATTATAAAAACCCAAAAAATAAAGTTAAATTGAATGATTTTTTAGTTAGCAATCCTGGAATAAATATTTCCAATCTATCAGTTAAAAAATCTTCTTTGTTTAAAGTTGGGGGATTTGATTTAGATTTAACAATCTCAGTTGATAAAAGTATAGTAATAAAATTTATTCTAAATAACTGCAAAAGTAAGGTATGTGAGGAAGTATCAACAATAAAAAGGTTCCATGATAATAATTTTACATTTTCAAAAAAATCAAAAGTTTACTTATTAAATCTCAAAAAATTTTACTTTAAGTACAGTCATTTAATGACACTAAAAATCAAATTAAAATTTTTAAAAAAATATTTGTATTTAATGTATTACATATTTATTAAAAATGCTTAGACCATCTTATTTTAAAGATATTGTTCGCCCAATTGCTCATAAAATTTTAAGTTTTATTTTTTTCTTAAGAAGCTTTAAAAATAGTTCTAAAATTATTATAAATAACAATATCAACAATTGTTATATTCCTAATCTATTAGTTAAAAATGTTATCAAGATTGATCCAATAAAGATTAAATATAAAAATTCAATTCCAATGAAATTTAGAAAAAAAAGTACTTCAATTATCTCAAACTTTAGCTGGAAGAAAAAAAATAAACTCTTAATTAAATTTGAAAAACAGCATCATACATACGTTTCTTGTAGAGAACTATTTGTTGAAGGATTAGAAGTTGAAAAATGTAAAGAATTCTTTTTTTTCAAAGAACAAATTTTAAAATTAGGAGAGTGGAAAAATTGTAAAAATGATAATGATATAAATTTGTATTTTAAAAAACTTTTAAATTTATTTAAAAGTATTAAGAAATATGGTGTTAAAACTAATATCGATGATAATTTAGAATTTATGGTTGATAGGAACTATAATTTAGTGAAGATTAATTCAGGAAATCATAGATTTGCTATTTCAAGAATCTTAAAATTAAAATCAATTCCTATAGAAATAAAACTAATCCACTCAGATTGTTTTAAAAAAAATAATAAAACTAAAATAAACATTAAAGATTTAAATTTTTTCATTAGGAAAATAGAACTAAAATATAATTAATCATAAAAATAATATAATTTTTATATATTTGTTTTTAATTTTATAATATGATAGACAGTTTTTTTAATTAATTCATAATACTAAACTTGATGGATATAAAAAAAATATTAAAAAAAATTATCCCTCAATTTTTTTTACAGATATATAGAAACTTAACTAAAAAAGAGACTATAAGAAAGTTTATTTTTGATAACAATGATATCGCTGTCATCAAGAAAGATATCCAAGAAAAATATAATCACAATAGTGATTTACTTAATATTTTTACTAACAATAAAGGTTTAATAGTCCATAAATGGCATCATTACATACCTATCTATAATCATTATTTTTCTAATTTTAGAGGACGAAAAATAAAATTTCTTGAGATTGGTGTAGGTAAGGGTGGTAGCATGCAAATGTGGAGAAGATATTTTGGAAATGATGCTGTTATTTTTGGAATTGACATAAATCCTGAATGTAAAAAATTTAATACTGATACAGAACAAGTTAGAATAGGTTCTCAAATTGATGAGTCATTTTTAAAGTCAGTTATTGAAGAAATGGGAGGCGTTGATATTATTTTAGATGATGGGAGTCATGAAATGAAACATATTCCAAAGACATTAATGTATCTTTTTCCGCACTTAAATTATAGAGGGATATATATGATAGAAGATTTACATACAGCTTATTGGAAGGGCTACGGTGGTGGATACTATACTAGCAAGAATTTTTTTAAATTTACAAGGGATCTTGTTGATGATATTCATCATTGGTATCACTTAAAGAAACCGAAGTATTCAAAAATTAGTAAAGATTGTTCTGGAATTCACGTGCACGATTCTATTGTGGTGTTAGAAAAAAATAAAGTATTTAGGCCTACACATTCAAAAATTAGTTGAAGAATATTTTAAATTGCCAACTTTAAAATATTATTATCTTATGATTACAATAGACAAATATTAAAAAAATTTATTACAATGTAGTGATACACAGTGCTTAAAAAATCTTACTTTTCAATGTATAAAAAAACTATAGAATAACAAATATATTTTGAATAAAATTAAAAAAAACTATCAAAGATGAATTTATCAGTAGTAGAACTGCCTTCAAATCAAAAATTTGGTTTTTTCTTTAGTGCTATTTTTTTTTTTGCTTCAATTTATTTTATATTTTTAAATAATTGGACCACTGGATGTGTATTAGCAATTCTTGGAATACTTTTTCTTATTATTACAATCATTAAGGCTGAATTGTTGTTACCACTAAACCGTTTATGGATGCGCTTTGGACTTTTGCTTGGAATTATAATCAGCCCCATTGTTCTAGGAATTATATTTTTTGGATTATTCACTCCATACAGTATAATAATGAAGTTAATTGGACGTGATGAACTTCGACTGAAGAAAGTGAAAAATATAAGTTACTGGGTACTTCGCTCAAAAAAATTGTCTCAAACTAATTTCAAACAGCAATTTTAAAAAATGATAATTATAGAGTTTATTAAGGAAATTTGGGCTTTTCTTAGGGTGCGTAAAAAAATTTGGCTAGCTCCAATTATAATTGTAATGCTAATATTAGGTGGACTTTTAATCCTAGCCAAGGGTTCAGTTGTTGCACCGTTCATCTATACATTATTCTAAAAATTATATTATGTATATTTTAGGCATCTCTGCTTTCTACCATGACAGTGCAGCATGTATAATCAAAGATGGTGAAATTATTGCAGCTGCACAAGAAGAGCGATTTACTCGTAAAAAACACGATGATAGTTTTCCATACAATGCAATACAATTTTGTTTGAAATTCGCTCAAATTAATGCTGAGAAAATTGAGAGCGTTGTATTTTATGAAAAACCTTTCATGAAATTTGAGCGGCTTTTAGAAACATATTTAGCATTTGCACCCAAAGGGTTTTCAAGTTTCGCAAAAGCTATGCCAATCTGGATTAAGGATAAACTCTTTCAAAAATCTATGCTTGTTAAGGAATTAAACAGGACACTTGGAGAAAAAGTAAATTGGCGAGAAAAATTACTCTTCTCTGAACACCATATTTCTCACGCAGCAAGTGCATTTTATCCTTCACCATTCGAAAGTGCAGCAATATTAACGCTAGATGGTGTGGGCGAATGGACAACTACATCTGTTGCTATTGGGAAAAAAAGTGATTTAAAAGTTATTAAAGAAATTCATTTTCCGCATTCGCTTGGGCTACTCTATTCAGCTTTCACCTATTATACGGGCTTCAAAGTAAATTCTGGTGAATACAAAGTAATGGGGCTAGCTCCTTATGGCAAGCCTAAGTACGCAGATTTAATACATAAAAAACTTATTGATGTTTCTAAAGATGGTAGTTTTCAGCTTGATATGAGTTACTTTAATTACGCAACTGGTTTGACAATGACTACTAATAAGTTCAATGATTTATTTGGCGGACCTCCTAGAGGCCCTGAAGCAGAGTTAACACAACGTGAAATGGACTTAGCAGCATCAATTCAAAAAGTAACTGAAGATGTTGTTCTTGAAATTTCTAAAAATATAAGGAGGGAGACTGGAGAGTCAAATTTATGTTTAGCTGGTGGTGTTGCTTTAAATTGTGTTGCAAATGGTGTTCTCTTACGTGAAAAGATATTTGATAATATTTGGATTCAACCTGCAGCAGGTGATGCAGGTGGTGCACTGGGCGCCGCTTTATCTGCTTGGTATTTACATTGCAATGGTGAGAGAGTAATTTCTTCACAAAATGACGCTATGAAAGGTTCCTATCTTGGACCAGAATACACCAATACAGAGATTGAGAATGAACTAATAACGTGTGGTGCAATTTATAAGAAACTATCTGAAAATGATCTTATTGAAGAAGTTGCTTCTGCATTAGCTAAAGAAAAAGCTATTGGGTGGATGCAAGGACGGATGGAATTTGGGCCAAGGGCACTTGGTGGAAGAAGTATTATTGCTGATCCACGTTCTCCAACTATGCAAAAACAACTTAATATGAAAGTTAAATATCGAGAGAGTTTTCGCCCATTTGCACCAAGTGTTTTGAGTGAAAATGTATCAGAGTGGTTTGAAATCGATGCTGCTAGTCCTTACATGCTCTTAGTAGCAGGTGTCAAAAAAGACAAACGTTGTACAATGTCACCTGAGGAAGAAAAATTATTTGGCATAGATAAATTAAATGTACCACGTTCCTCTGTTCCAGCCATTACTCATGTTGATTATTCTGCACGTATTCAGACTGTTCATGTAGATACCAATCCTACATATCATGCTGTGATATCGAGGTTCAAAAAAAAAACTGGTTGTCCACTTATTGTTAATACATCATTTAATGTTCGTGGTGAGCCAATAGTTTGCTCTCCAACAGATGCTTTTAAATGTTTTATGGGCAATGAATTAGACTTATTGGTAATTGGTAATTATTTACTAATTAAGGAAAATCAAGATGAGAAACTAAAGAAGAGTTATGAATCAGAGTATGAGCTTGATTAAGACTTTGTTATTTTGGTTAAAATATTTAGTCTATCTTATGTTTGTATCGTTTATTTTGTTAGAAGTGATTTTTAGAACTTTGCCAGTTTCCGATAGTTTAAAAGTACAGTCTATAAATGAAGAGAACCCTATATATCATTTTGCAAAAAATAGAATTGTTACTCAGCAGATAGGTTTTAATTTCACTCATACCAATAAAAAAAAAATTAACAATTATGGTTTTATGTCAGATAAAGATTATTTATCATATGATTTAAAAGTAAAAGATTTAGCGGTTGTTATTGGTGACAGTTATGTAGAGGCTAGACAAGTTAAAAATTCTGATACATTTCATTCTATTTTAGATCAAGAAATTGATAGTCTTGATGTCTATCCACTTGGAACAAGTGGCTCACAATTATCTCAATATTTAGCTTACGCAAATTTTGCTGTAACTGAATTTAATCCAGATATTCTTATTTTTTTACTTTATTCTAACGACTTTGATGAATCTTGGTACGAAGTCAAACGAAAGCCTGGTTTTCACTATTTCACAAAAAATGGGGATCTTAGTTTAAAAGAATATTCCCCATCAATAACTAAACAACTGGCTCGAGAAAGTGCTTTTATAAGATATTTATTTTTGGATTTAAAAATAATGACTCAAATCAAAAAGATTTTGGCATCTGATAATAATGTAGAGAATAGAGTAATTAATACTAACTTAAATAATGAAAACCTGGGAATACAAGCTATAGGATTTTTCTTAAAAAATATTGAAGAACTTGCAAAAACAAAAAAGATTATTTTAATGATAGATGGTGATAGAAGCTCTATTTACAATGGGAAAATAAAAAGAGATATGAGTAAATTAGAAAACCGCTGGTTTAAAATTATCTTAAACCAAATGGGAATGAAAAAAAATTTACATATACTTGATTTACATCCTATATTTTTAAAAAACTGGAAAAAAAATAAAAAAAAATTTAATTATGAATATGATGGCCACTGGAATGAACTAGGACATGAAATAGCTGCA
>Ga0160423_10000847_pt1 | contig 25506 bp, 13 predicted proteins | sample CRUFie14St8metaG_FD_108191 | JGI IMG/M metagenome (GOLD analysis project Ga0160423, IMG submission 108191) | Marine microbial communities from the Costa Rica Dome - CRUD Field 142mm St8 metaG | ecosystem: Environmental > Aquatic > Marine > Oceanic > Photic zone | place: Costa Rica: the Eastern...
GTACTGAGTGTAACGGACGTCTTGGAGAGAAAAATCGTAAAAATCGTAAAAACACATTCACACACAATCAAACAAAGAATGTTCATCCGCCCACCCACTCATTCCGGCAGCTCACCGCAAAGCGAGGCGTGCCCCAGCACCCTGCTAATACCATAACGCTCGTGAGCCTCGAAGGCGGCCCTAAAGCCCGCACCATACACCTCGCTGGAGTCCTCGAAGATTTTGTTCATGTGATAAAGCCTCTCCCTCTCCCTCTCCCCATCCGCTCGGCAATGCCCCTCTTGCCTCAGCCAAAGATAGGCCAGCAGCTGGCACAGGCCCTCCTCCGTCTTGAGAGCCATCTTGTGGAACCCTTGAAGCTTGAAGTGGGCGTGCCCGCACTCGTGCGCGAGGACGGAGCAGAAGAGCAGCCTCGGCAGCCCCCGAAGCACCAGGACCGCAGTCACGTCCGAGGTCTTCGAGACGACCTCCGTGGACCCCCCGAACCCGAGCCCCCCCGCCCTCCTCACCACGGTGGTCCTCTCCTCCGACAGGGTGAGGCCCATGCAGTGGATGTGGGGCGCCCCATGATAGCCACTGTCGTCGTCAGGGGTGTCGCAGCGCTGTCGCCTCTCGTTGAGGGCGCCGGGGTCCACCAGGTGGACGGGAAGGTCCAGGGGCAGCGAGACGCCCAGCTTAACGAAGAACTCCCTCATTTCCCTGTACAGATGGGACACGTCCTCTGCAGTGAGAACAACGGACTCCGCGCAATTCAGGCACAGCGCGCTGGACGAGGCGGTGAAGCCCCGGGGCTGGGCGCGGGCGCCTGGCGATGAAGACTCCGCGAGCACGACGTGGGGCTCAGCCCTGGATTCGAGACGGTTACAAGCGAAGCACTTGCGGGTGCCGTCCCTCTGATGGGAGCGACAGAACTTCTGGTTCCAGAAGGGGGTCACGGCGTACTCGATAACGCCGGAGGCGTTGGGGAGCATCTTCTCGTGGCACACGCAGCACTCCGGCGAGTGTATTTGGTGGAAGCAACTTGTGTGGTAATACCGACCGCTTGTGGTGGACTCTTGTGGGTCGGTCGTGAAAGCAGTGTTCGCAGGTATGACGCCGTGACACAGGGCGCACCGAAAGCACTGGGGGTGAAAGCACACCGCGCCATCGCGCAGGGTCACGTACTCCATCCCGCCCTGCACCTGACCACCACAACCTGAGCACACCACCCTCTTCGCACCCCCACCGCCCAGGAACATACGAACAAACTAACGAATAGGAACAGGATTGGGTTTGGATTGGCTAACGGGCTGGCTCACTGTTCTGGACTGGATGTTCATGGCTCTTCATGGCCAGTGACCCCGTTGTTCCTCAAGAGTTTTATGGGTCTCATGGCCATGGCTATCATCGTGTATTTGATCTATAGCCCCCCTCACCCACCTCACACACACACAAGGTCTTGTCTTATCCCTTCAGTTCTGCCGCTCCCCTTCCCCTCTCTCTCTCACCGATCGCGAACACCAACTTCCTGTGATAATTTTGCGGTTTTTGCTGTTTTTGCCAAATCTGTTGGGCACCTCGATATCAATGCTGCTGGCGGGGTGGGGATGGTTTTCGAGTTGGCGGCTTAGCCAGCGACAGTTGTCGATCGATCGATCGGCGATCAACGGGACACACACACACCTGTGTAGGTGGGTGGGTGGGTGGGTTGGCTCGCATACATAGATACATAGACTATAAGTTATTTTTAAGCCATGTATGGCGACAGTAGTATGTTGATGGAGGGTACTGGGGCGTCACGTAAGCTGGGTCCGATTTACGATGCCTTGGAGCACAAACAGTATAAACTTGCGTACAAGCTTGCGAAGCAGGCCACACAAAAGTATATGAAACATCTAGGTCTACGCGCTTTATATGCAGTCACCCTAGAAAGGCTAGGCAAAATAGACGAGGGGTTGGAGGTCGGCAGGGACGTGCTGCGCGCGATGCGCAATACAGGAGGGGGAGGGAAAACAGGACAGGAAAATGGGAGTGGACTGGACGAGGGCGTGGTGAACACGCTGACCATCGTCTTCAAGGCGGCGAGGAGGCTGGACGAACTCCAGTCCACGATGGAGGTCATCGCGTCGGAGGCAAAGGGACCGGAGTCCGTGGGAGCGCACCGGTCCCTGTTCAACGCCTGCGCTCGCACCTTCTCCTTTTTGAAGATGCAACAGTGCGCCATGAAGCTCTTTAAGAAGACCCAGGACGAGACGTACCTGTTCTGGGCGGTCACAAGCGCCTACTTGCAGCACAACTCGGGCGGAGGGGCGGCGCACGTGCTTGCGCTGGCGGAGACCGTGTGCCGCAAGGCCGTGGAGGGCGCGGGGGGCATGGGCGGGGTCGGTGCTTGTGGCCCGGACGCGGTTCTCATCTATGTGGAGGTACTCTTTGCTCAGGGCAAGACGGCGGAGGCTATGCGTGCTTTGAGGGAGGCCAGGGAGAAGGGTGCCAAGACCAGGCTGATGGGGTCGCAGGCAAACATGCTGGAGTGCGCCCTGTGTCTGGGAGAAGGGGACGCCGCGGGGGCGGCTCGCCTGCTGGAGGAACACGTGAAGCAAAACCCAGAGGACTGGCACGCCTTCAGGGTGCTGGCGATGCTGCTGGTGGCGGGGCCTGGCGAATGCGGCGACGAGTGCGGCGGCTCGCACCTACCGCAGACTATGGACGCGGTGGTGAGTGTCAACCCGCTGGACAAGGCCGAGAGGATGGCGGCGGATATGGGGAGGGGCGGGGACCTCGCCGCGCTGAGGCAGGGCGGTGTGGAGAGGATGGAGAGGGTGATGGAGGAGGCGTTCCCAGCGCCGGGGGACGAGGGGGAGGGCAAGCGCAGGGCAAGGGCGAGGCACCTGATCGGATTGGACCTCCACGCGAGGCTCCGACCCCTCGGCCGCCATCCGGACGGCCCGCCCGCCGGCAATGGCGGTCCCGCATCAAAGGTCTTGTCTTTCTGGCGGGACTGCGGATCAAACATCAGCTTCGCGTCTGACGTGGCGGACCACCTCGACCTCTTTACAGAGGAGGAGGCCGAGGAGGCTCGAGGGCAACTGTCCAGAGAGTTTGAGGCGATGCTGGCAGAGCTGGAGAAAGAGCTTGGGGAGGCGGAGGGGGAGAATAATGTGTCCAGCAGGACCAAGAAGGCCTTCTGCAAGGCACTGAGCGCGCTGGAGGTCAATTTTGCGCTGTGCAGGTCGAGGCCTGCCGCCAATGCGGCCGAGGAATCCATCGGGCTCTTCCGACGGTGCGTGGACCTATACCGCGGCTACGACGAGAGGGAGAACACCATCGCGGACCCGCTGGTCTCCCTAATCGCCAGTCAGGTGTACTGGGGGGGGAGGCCCGCCTTCGCATCCGACCCCTGCCGAAGGATGCACACCTTGCTGAACGTCCTGGTCGTGCTGAGCTCCGGCGTGGACCTCTCCCCCTATAACTCGGAGATGCTGCTTTCGCTGAGCTTGCTTTTCGGCCATCTCGGCGCGAGCGAGCTGTGCTCGGACCTATTCTGGAAGCTCGACGTCAAGTACGTCCAGCTGGAGACCATCGGCGCGCATGTCCTGCTCCCCTGCCTCCTCGCCAGCGGGAACGAGAGGGAGGCCTCCAAGTTCTGCGACCGGCACCAGGCCTTCCACCTGGACCACATCAGGAATGCGGGCGACACCTTTGCGATGACCTTTGCCCAAGGGACATTCCTGGAGTCCGTGGACTTCAATGGCCTCAGGTCAAGGCTCCGGGACTCGGCCACGAGGTTCGCCGTTGCCGCGGAGAGGGCTGCAACGCGGGTTCTGGCCAAGGGCGCCCAGGGCCTATCGCAGGCCGCCCAGGTGGCCCAGGTGGAGCGGAGGGAGCTGGATGAGGTTCTAAGCGAAGGCTTGGGCGGGGACGTTCTGCTGGACGAGGCCGAGGCGGGGAGCGGCGGCCTGTACTTCAACCAGGACCTCAGCGTTAGGCCGGAGTGGTTCAGGCCTGTCGCGGAGGGTGCGGCAGGACCGGCAGGGGTGCTGAGGTGGTGGGACGATCTCGAGGCCGAAGACAAAAACCAGGGGAGGCAGGGAGCGGCGTTTTGGTGGTCCAAGCCGAACGCCTGCAACTCTCTTGGGGAGGAGAGGGCCTCTGAGTACCGCCAGGGGTACAGAAGGGGGGCGGCGTACAGGTGCGAGCTGGCGCGGTGCCTGGAGGCTGCGCTCGGCGGCGAGGGCTGCGGTGGGGGCGCGGCTCTGAGGGCCGGCGTGGAGAGGGCCGCGAGGAGCCTCGGTTTGGACCTCTCGTCGGGCCCGGGGGCGCTGGACGCCTCCTTGGTGGGGCCTGGGGAAACAGCCAGGAAGCTTCAAGTCATGCAACTGGCGGCTCTGGCGGTCACGGCGAACCTGCTGGACTGCGCATCGGGCGCGGGCGGGGGGCAGGCGCTCGAGCAAGGCCTTAGTGCACTGGAGCGGAACGTGGACCACGCCGTGGACCAGCTCTTTGCCTCCGACGTGAAGGGGGGCCTCCTTCCCGACCCTTCCCTGTGCTTCTTCGGCGGCAAGGGCGTCGTGGCGGTGAGCACGTACGTCAGGGAGGTCGTTGCCTTCCACTCGCTGGTGTACGCCAGGTGGTCGGACCTTGCTGGAGAGCTGAAGAAGCGCCAGCGTAAGGAGAAGCGAAAGCAGGCCAAGGGTGGCGGCGGCTCAGAGCCGCCACCACCGTCGTCGGCGTCCCCTGACCCCAAGAGGGTGCGGGACGTTGTGGAGCGCTTCAGGGACCGGCATGCCGTTCTCGGGGCGAGGCTCGAGCCCTTGTGCGCCCAGCACGACGCCAAGGCCCTCGCCTCCGCTTGGCTGGACTCCTTCCGGCAATCAGGGGAGCTGTCCTGCGAGGGGCTCTCCCGCCAGGAGCTTGGCGATTTGGGCAAATACGAGGACGTGCTCTGCGGGGTGGCGGAGGGGCAGGTAGGCACGCTAAAGGTGGCGCTGGACAGGATGGCCAAGTTCCTGGGGCTGCTCAAGTGAGAACGAAACACAAAAGATAGACAAAAATAAGACGTTGAAGATGATTAACCCACGAAGTTGAGATTGTCTGCTTGCTCGTGCGTCTTGAGAGGAAATTCTTGGTCTCGCTACCCCTCACATGAATCCCCCGCCTCCGTACCCGCCGCCTCCGTACCCGCCGCCTCCATGCCCGCCACCTCCGTACCCGCCACCTCCGTAACCTCCACCTCCGTAACCTCCACCTCCGCCCCCCGCAGCGTAGGCCTGCCCCCCGTAACCACCCGCGCCTCCGCCCACTCCATACTCGTGGGTCCTGGGCTTCTTCTGGTTGTGGTAGGCGCCGCCGTCGTGGTGGGCGTTTGTGGGGAGCCCACCTCCCTGCAGTAGGTCCTGGATGTCTTTGGCTCTCTGCTCGCCCTCCTGCCTGTAGTCTGGCTTGCTGACCCTCTGCACCGTGACCTTCACCCTCGTCTCATCATTGTACGTGTCCTCTGCGACCTTGAGGGTGAACAACCACCTCTGGAATTGCGCAGTGCCAAGAACGTGGTCCATGTCCGGGGTGTTCTCGTAGCGCTTGAACTCGTTCGCGTTGCACCCCATGATCTCGTCCCCGACGTCCCCGAAGCACGTGAGCCACCTCTCTTGGGTGTGGTCACAGGCCTGGAATTGGAGCATCCACCTGTGGTTCACCTGGGTGTGCTGCTGGCATGTCTCGCACCAGGCCTTCTCGCCTCCGTCCTCGTCCGTGGGGGAGACCTTCTTGTTGCATGTCCGGCCGTTCCTCTGCAGGGAGCACGCTGGGTAGGAAGTCACCTCGTTCTTGATGAACTTGATCGAGGCGAGGACCTCGACGTAGTCCGCCTTGCCAGACGTCCCGAGATTCTCGTCCTTGATCTGGGCAAAGGTGACCCTCCTGCTCCTCCTGGCGCTTGGGCCGGTGTTCAGCTGCACCGTCTGCGAGTTGGCGCCCCCCATTCTGTCGTACCAGTTCCTGAGCCTCCCGGCCTCTGGGATGTCGGGGTCCACCAGTAGGGTGGTGGAGGAGATCGTGCCGAGGGTCTTGCCCTGGTAGTCCCCCACGCGCGCAGCCTTGATGGCCACCACGGGGTGCCTCCCCTGCTGGAGGTCCGCCTCGAGCTGGGCGCCAGGGTCCTGGACGTACATTCCCCACAGCGTGAGCTCAATCGAAGCGTTCGAGTCGTCCTTAATCGAGACGGTCCTCTTCTGCGTGTCGGTGCCGTCTCTCCTCTGGATGGTCACGGCCGCGTCGCAACTCAGCACCACGCCCACCACGTCTGCCATCGTCCCGGTGGCGCACTGCTCCAGAGAAAGGATCGGCTTGAAGTTGAACTGGATCGTGGGGATCGCGCTCGTGTTGTCGTCCTCCAGGCAGGGCTCCAGCGTGGAGTTGGTCTCCAGGTACACCTCAAAGTCGGAGTTCAGCGGGTTGTACTGCTTCCTCGCGGGCCTCAGCGCGCCCTTGCTGATCAGGTACACCTTGCCGACCTCCACCAGAGGAAAGAACTTCTCGCACGCGTCCTTGAAGGCGCACAGCCTGATCTCCCCACCCTCCGCGTCCACCACGTCAAAGTTGAACACAGTGCCCTCGCCCTTGGAGTTCTGCCACCTCCTGAGGTCGCCCTTGTTCGTCACCCTGGCCTGGATCGTCCACCGGTTCAGGTAGGGGTTCAGGCTCTTGATCGGCACGATCCGGGCGGGGGCCTCGTTGCGGGAGATCGGGCCGCGCTGCGCGTAGTTGGGCTGGGGCCTGTTGCCACCGTAGCCCCCGCCGCTGGCGCCAGAGGCGTGAGGGGGGTAGCCGCCCCCACCCCCCGCGCCATACCCTCCGCCGCCTCCGCCGCCGTACCCACTGGGCCTCTGCTGCTGATTTTGGTACTGGTTCTGGTTTTGGTACTGGTTGCCCCCACCCCCACCGCCACCGCTGCTGTAGGCCCCGGGACCCGCGTTGTTGTACCCTCCGCCGCCGCGAGGGGGTTGCTGTTGATGCGGGTTCGGGTTCCCGCCGTACGCGCCCTGCTGCTGAGCGTATCCGCCCCCGCCGTTGTTCATCGCGCCCGGGCCACCCCCGCCGTAGCCCAGGTTGTACTGTTGCTGCCCCGGGGCTCCCGCGGGGGCGGCTGCCGCGTGCTGGCCCGGGTGCTGCTGCTGCTGCTGCTGTGGGTTGGAACCCTTGTCCGCCACGTTGGTGGGAGAGCCCTGGACGGCCCGCTTCCCGAGCGTGGTGCTCTGCAGCACGATCACGATCTTTCGGTTGTGCACGGTGTTGCACAAGAACTCGTCGAGTCTGACCACGGAACCCGGATCGAACTCCCCTTGGTTTGCCTTCTCCACCATCTGCGTCGCGAGCATAGCCTGCATGAAGTGCGCCCCGTCCGAAAGGTGGACCCTGAACCTCTTGCTCGTCCCCGGCTTTCCCGACGCGGGCGCCAGCTGCTTGAGGTCCGTGCACTGCAAGACGGGCTTGAAGTCCGTGTTCCCGGCCCAAAGCGCCGAAGCCGCGTTCGGGGTCAGCGGCGGGCCCTCCATCACGTCTGTCTTCGTCGACTCCCTTTCCCTCTTTCTCTCCCCTCGTCTCGTCTCGTCTCGCGACACGGCGCCCTCGTCCACGGGGTCTCTTCCCCTCCCCCTCCCCCCGGTGGTCTCACCTGTCGCTTCTCGATCGAGGTTCGCGCGCGCAGAAAACCTTCTTCTTCTCGTCTTGTTTGTTGTTTCCATTCTGTTGATCGCGATCGCTTCCTTGTCAGAAAAAAAAAGAAGAAGAGTGCGAATCCCGTCTTGTTTGGCATTTCCTTTTTCGTGACGAGGGATCGATCGATCGATCGATTTTTTTTTTCTTATTTCCTGGCTGAGCGACACGGATCGAGAGGGGGGGGGAGCCAGACCTGCAGGATCGGGCGCGACGGGGGTGGGCGTAGGTAGGGTACAACCCACAGGGGAGGGAGAAGAATGAGCCTGATTCAGGTCGAGAGGCAGGCCGCGAACCTGATGGGACAGGCTCTCTTAAGAGCTGGCTCGCGGGTCCGCGACCTGGGAGGCAGGACTTGGAGCGAGGGGCCGTGGTCAGGTGCACCGCGTTGGGGGGCGAAGTGGCACGCGAGGGGCAGCACCGGCGGAGCGACGGGGGCTACAAAAGGGGCCGAGGAGGCTGGCGACGGTGCTGGATCCTCCGCTGGCAATGGCGAGGGAAAGAAGGCCGCCCCGGAGGCCGTGGGGCCGGAGCTTGGCGCGGTTTTGCGCTCGACCCAGGGATTTCACAAACTTCTTCGGGCGTGGTACCAGGGCCAGGAGAGGGCGAGCGCCTTGACCAGGGGGGGGTATGCGGCGGCGGAGATCAATGGACCCGGGCCCTCGCCACGCGCAGAGGCGGATAGGGAGCTTGAGATGCTCCGGTGGTACGACTCGGAGATGCCTCGTAGGCGCGTGCGTCCTACCGCCCTGCAGCCCGTGGTGGAGGCCCTGGGCTACGCGGGCGGGTTCCTCACCCGCCTTCCCGCCGACCTCGTGCCTCCTCTCGCGGGCGCGTCCAGGAGGGCCACCGCCCTGGTGGAGGGTGCCTTCGCGGAGCACGTGGACGACCAGCTGAGGGAGATCTATGCGTTTGGGTTTCCGCGAGAGGAGGGCTCGAGGGGGGGCGCCGCCGAGGAGGTCAAGCGAGTGCTGGTGAAGGCCAGGGACGCGGAGAGGGGCTGCGCGGCGGCGGAGGAGGTGGTAGATGCGGATGCGGATGCGGATGCGGAGGGGGAGGGTGGAGCGTGGGGGGCCGCGAGGAAGCACGTGCTGAATGCGGACTCCCTCTTCAGGGCGAGCGTCAAAGCGGTGGTCGACCAGACCAAAAGGTTCTAGTGGCAAGACGAGACGGGGCGCGTCGCCAGCGAGCGATGAGATGTTTAGGGAGGGCGTGGTGGTCCCCAATTTCTGACGTCTTTGTCGGCGCCCCTGTATTCGTCCTGGAGCGTCCTGTTCCAGTCGTCCCTGTTGTATTCTTTTTTTTTTCCTCATCGTGTGTGTGTGTGTGTGTGTGTGTGTGTTTCCAAAGTGCTCATCACAGTGCTTTCCTCGCGGGCTCATCTCCCTTCCACACCCCAAGTCCCGCACCCCCCCTCCCACAACGACCAATACCAAGGTCACTCCTCCTCTCGCTCTCGTAGAGCTAGCGATCGCTCTCCCCCGAAAAAGTGTTCCCACAGAAGAAATTCCCAAATCAATCAATTTTCATTCTTTTCATCCATCCCGTAAAGACCAGCAGGGGGGCAGGGGGTCGAACTGTCTAACAGCAGGGGCGACAAGACCGCCGCGCCTGCGAGCGGGGACTGTGGGTCTTCGCCGCCGAAAGCGGGCGGGCGAAGGCGGGGGATCCGAAACCGCATCCGGGAAGCCCCCCCTAGGAGGCAAAGGTCGCGGCTTTCCTTGTTCGGGTGTACGGCGCATTCGTTCCCTTGTCAAGGTCCTTCCTGGTCCTACTGGTCTACCTGCATTACTTACAATTATTTAGCTTTCCTTAGGATGGAGGACGAGAACTTGAGGGGCGAGGAGGCGGACCAGGTGGGGGACCTCCCCACCTCTACCTCCGGGGCAAGCAAGCTGAACAGACAGAAGTCCAGGCCCAAGTTTCTGTCTCGCGTGTCTTTGGTGAACGCCCTCAAGGCCTACACTTCGAACGAGGCCCTCAACTTTCCTACCTTTGACGTGCTCAAGGAGACCACTAAGTTGGGTTTTCGCAAAAGGCAGAAACGAACGTTCGAGGTGGACATAAGGAGCAGGAATATAAGGAACCTGAGCAGGGCGGGCAGCGTCCATAAGAAGTACTGTGTGGGGGATATAGAGAGGGTGGAGAGGGTGCCCGGCCAGAGCGACGCCATCGACCTCAAGTTCCGGACGGCGAACCATGCGTATAGGCTTATCTTTGCCAAGAAGCACAACACGAGCGCGGTGGTGATGCGGGAGCGGTTCTACCAGCTGCTTTGCCTGCTGCAGTGCAAGGAGGCGGCGGAGGCGGAGGACGAGGAGCTGGGAAAGGAGGCCAACGAGATTGAGAAGGGAATGCGGGCGGGGTCGGACGCCGGCGCGGGGGCGGAGTGCCGGGTGAGGGTGGACCTCGCGGGGAAGCCACAGCGGAGCCTCGCGGAGGCCCTAGACGTGGGCCAGGAGAGCGTGAGGGTCGTGCTCGGAACCTTCAACTTGGGCGGCAAGCAGCCCCCGAGCCGCCAGGAGCTGGAGCACTGGATGCCCGTGAGCTCAAACTGCGACGTGTACGTCGTGGGCGTCCAGGAGTGCAACTACAAGCCCCAGGTCAGGCAGCAGCAGGAGGGTCCCGCGGCCTCGAAGGCAGTCGCGGGCCACGGCAAAGGGGATTCCTGCGACCAGGACTGGCTCTGCACCCTGCAGGAGCACTTCAGGCCTGGAGGGCATGTCCTGCTAGGGTCGCACAGCATCCAGCACACCGCCGCGATCAAGCTCACGGTGTTCGTGCACCAAAGGCACGCCTTCAAGGTCAAGAACGTGTGCTGGGACGCGTACGCCTGCGGTGTGGGCGGGGTCTACGGCAACAAGGGGGCGGTCGGCTGCAGGCTGTACCTGAACGAGACCCCTCTAGTCTTTGTGAACGTCCACCTGGCGGCGCACGAGGGCGCAGCGCACGACAGGAACGTGAACACGGCGAACATCTTGCAGAAGCTGTCGCTAGGCGGAAATCAGAGCCTGGACGTGCTGCCCCAGACCTCGTACCTGTTCTACCTTGGGGACCTGAACTACCGCGTGAACATAGAGTACCAGGAGGCTGTAAGGCTTGTGAAAGAGAAAAATCAGCGGGAGCTCGTGCTGAAGGACGAGCTGCAGGGCGAGAGGCAGAAGAACAGGACGCTGAGCGAGATGAAGGAGTGCCCCATCGAGTTCCCGCCGACGTACAGGTACAACGTCCCCAGGGAGAAGTGCGAACTCAGCTTCTCGAACAAGAAGAACCAGACCCCTTCTTACACGGACAGGATCCTATACCACGCGTGCGAGGACGCGGAAATCTTGCCGCTGGAGTACTGCTCCTGCGCCGAGGTCACCACCTCGGATCACATCCCGGTCAGGGCAACCTTCGACCTTTTCACCAACCTACCCTTCAGCATGAACCCTGGGTCTTACCTCGGGCAGAACAAGAGGCGGATAAAGTTCAAGTTCATCTCTGCCAGGAACATCAGGCTCGCGTCACCGCTGCTCAAGGGTGGGAACCCGAACGCATCAGGCTCACAGGGCAAAGGGTCGGTCGGCTCCAGGGAGACTGTGGTCCAGAACCCCAGCAGCGCCACGGCATCGGCATCGCCTGGGGGGGGTCACGCAGGGGGCGTGGGCCTCGGGAACAGCCTGAAGCAGAAGGCGCGGGTGCTGACGGGAACGATGGTGTTGGACCCCCTCAAGGAGGACGAAGAGGATTTGGGTTCGGGCGGCAGACGGTGGGAGGCCACCAAGACGAATCAGAAGTGTGTGAACCTCAGCATCAAATTCTTCTGGCCCTTTGGCTTTGACGGCAAGTGCAAGACCAAGGTGGTGAACGCGAGCGCCATGGAGGGCGACTCCAGCAGGGGGGACTACGAGGGCCTCTCGCACTCCATAAATGCCGACTGGAGCGAGGACGAAATCTGCCTGCTGTTCCCTCGGGTGATGTGCACGGAGCAGCTCGGGTCTCACCCGTTGGCGTTCCAGCTCATCGAGACCAGGCCGCTGGGCGCAAACGCGAAGCACACGCACCATGTGATCGGCAGCGGGAAGATCTCGCTGGTCAGGGCGGCGCAGATGATGGCCAACTCAGACGACCCGGAGATCCTGGTGAACACAAACGTGGTGAAGCACGGGATCAAGAGGGGAGACCTGGCGTGCTCTCTGACCGCGGACCTGGAGTACTTTTGATAACGCACAAAGGAAGATTTTGATTGGATACATCATAATGAAAGTACACGCCCGCGGTTCGCCTCGCCTCGCGGGAGGGCGGGTCACTCAACCCGCAGCCCCTTCTCCCCTGCCGCGCCGAAGAGCTGCACTAGGAAGCCCCTCGCGTCGGGCCTCCGCTTTCCCTTCGCTTTCGTTTGCATGGACAGGTTGAAGGTTTGGTAGGAGCTCAAGACGAGGTGTTGCCTCGCAGCCCCTCGGTCCCCCGCCAGGTCCCGCCGGACCATCGCGACCCCCCTCTCCGCGTCGAAGCCCTGGGCCGCAAGGTGGCAGCCGACCTTAAACGCGATCTCCTCCCAGGGTCTTGCGAGGGGTCTTATGTAAGGTTGGTTAAGGTAGTCGTGCAAGTCTTGTCCAAGACTTGGTCGTTCAAGGGCAAGAAGGTCCAAGTCCGTTTTGGGATTGTTCGTGCAAGTCTTCTTGCTCGTGCTCGCCGTGTCCTGCTTCCCAGTTTTGGCGCTTTGGGGCTTTGACTTCGCAGCAACTCCATTTTTCTTCTTGTTGTTCTTGGCGACTCCGCCCTTGACACCCAATTTGGTTTGTTTGGTACTACGATTCGTTGTTGTCTTTGTCTTTGTCTCCCGCTTGACCTTCTTGGTCTTGTGTGTCGTAGTAGACTTTCCCTTGTTCGTCTTCGTCTTCTTCTTCTTCTTCGGGTTTGTTTTGGAAGGGGAGAAGCTCTCCCTTAGCCTCTCCACCTGGGTCGACAGAAACCTGAACATGAAGTATGTATGTATGTATGTATGTATGTATGGGTGTTGTCGTGTGTGTGGCTTCAGTCTGCTGTGTCACAGGCCCCTGCGCCGCGACAATTCTATAGCCTGCCTGCCGCCCTTGAGCCGCGTCACCAAACCCAACGTACGTTGGGCGCCACACGCCCCGCGGTGGTGGTGGTGGTGGTGCCTTGGCAGAGCAGAATACAGAGCTCGACCTGCTCGAGTATGGATGGGTGGGTTCTGATGGAGATAGAAAAGATGAAACGGCCACATTTCTATGAGAGACGATACATTAACAAGAAAAACAAGGTGGGGTGGGACCATCATCAAAGGCCTTCACAGGGAGCACACACACACACACACACACACACAGAGAGAGAGAGAGAGAGAGAGAGAGGAGGAAGGGTGAGGCCAGGGCGGGGCGCAAGAAACAGGAGACACAGACAAAAGATGCGAACAAAAGCGCTACAATAATTCCGTCACTCAACGGCGTAAATGAGTCTTGGCACACACACCTTTGTGTATATGATGTGTGTTTGCTGCCCAGCCTACCTCCTGCGTGGCGTGGTTGGGGCGTCCACCTCCTAAGGACCGAAAGGATCGGCATTGCCGAGAGCACTTTCGTTACCGAGAGCACTTTCGTTACCGAAGACCCCTTCGGTACTGAAGGGGTCCAAGCTCCCATGGGGCTTCGTCTCGTAGGAGAAGGACAGCGGCTTGGTGAGCTGGTGGTACTTGGGGTCTGCCATCAGGTCACCGAATGCCTCGCCGAGCGCGGTCTTCATGTTGTCCTTGAAGCCCTCCGAGAAGCCTCTCCAGGCTGGCTCCATCCCCGCGTGCAGCAGAGCGACCTGGTGGAACCACTCCGTGCAGTCGCAGTCCGCGGTCTCGCAGGTTCCCTGGAGCGGCACCTGGGCAGGCTGAGCGGCGGGGAATCCGTCGGGGCAAATGTTCTCAGGGTGCTTCCACGTCACGCACGACTGGGAGGCCATCTCCGCGCACATCGTAGACTGGAAATCGTCCTGCCCGAACTCATTGGGGTAGGCCATGCCCAAAGCGGTGGACCACATATGGAAGACCTCCTCCAACAGCACGCTCCTGGCCGCCAAGCCGTTATCGTCGTCGTCGGAGTACCTGTCCTGGACCTTCCAGGTCTGGGCCGAGTACGCGTAACCAAAGCCGCCGTTGCCCTCGAGCTCGTCGCCCTTCTGCTCCTCCTGCTGGTTCACGCCGCCCTGGATGATGGGACCGTCGGGGAGCTTGAGAATCTGCGCGACGTTGGGGTCGTCCGCCCTTCCGTCCTGGTCCCTGTCCAGCAGGTTGGCCAAGATGTTGGCGGCCTGGAGGAGGTACGCCTCAGGGTACAACGCGGTTCCCGTGACCAAAAAGACGTCCTGTTCCAAGGACAGGAAGACACACTTAGTGAAACCCTTGTCCTCCAGCCTCTGGCGCTGCGTGCCAGTGATGTGGTTGCTGTCGCAGCTCTGGACCTTGAGATCGGACTTGAAGTTTGGCAGGGGGGCAAAGCCAGAGTCCTCGGGGGTCTCTCCGAACCAAATGCCGTCGTGGCCTTCGGTAGACTTCGTAAAGTCCCTGACCTTGTGGAGCTTCGGCATAGGAATGTCCTTGAGCGCGCGCAGCTTGCAGCCCGCAGAGTCAGGATCGTCGCTGGTGCAGTGCACGGACTTCCTGAGGACCTTGAAGGCGTCGAGGAGCAACTTGACCTTCTCCTTCCTCATCTTGGGCTTGCCGTCCTTGGCGTTGAAGTCAATGATGTCATAGAGGTCGGGGTTCCCGAACCAGGCCTGGTCCAAACCCTCAGTGGCTCCGTCCGCGCCGAACCAGTCGTCAATATCAGTCGTCAATTCTTCAGGCATGGTATTATCCGGACCCATGGGAAAGTCGGTTGAAGTAGGGAACATCATATCGCCCCCCTCCAAGCCTCCCACGTTCACGTTGACGTTAATGCAACGACCCTCTGTGAACGCGCACGGGCCCGCATCGGTGATCTGGCCATTGCACGACTGAGGGTCCGTGAAGCTTTCACACGTCACCGCCTCCGCTATGGTTGTACAAGAGAAGATACACAAAGCGCCAAGGAGGCACGCCAATAGGACCTTGTTCTTGTTGTGATGGAGTTTCATGCCAGATCCCATCATCATCATCTTGTATCTGCAGTGTGTGTTGACTCGGTTCTTCACACACACCTCACCTTCAATGCCTCACCACCAACACACACCAGGTGGCGCTTTTTACTTTAGGTGCGTGTTCTTTTTCGCCAAACACCCCCCAAACAAACCCTTGGTTTTTTGAGATAGAATCCATCCTCCTCCTGGAGGACGCGGGCAGGCGGAAAAGATTTTTTGGGAAAAGTTTTTGAACATTCAGAACATTTCTTCTTGAAATGCGAAAGAAGATCTTCGGGAGTTCCTGAGGAGGGGGGAGGAGGGGGGAAGCCCGATCGCAAGCGCGCCAAAAACACGGGGAAGGCTGGAAGCGCCTGTGAGGCGCGAGGGAGGGCACCTCGATTGTTGTGTCTTGTCTTAGGAGGATTATTAGGTCCTTAGGCCTAGACCTTTGAGCCCCAAAGCCGCGCTAAGCCTGAGGACCCACCCACCCAAACCCATGCCCATGACGACGACGACAAGTTCGTCAGGGTCCCGCACCACTAGGGGACTCTTCTCCTGGAAGCTGGCGCTAACGGTGGCCGCGATAGGGTACTGGATCTCTGGGGGCGGAACAGTATCCATACTGTATTATCTGAACCCCGTGAGGCTCTGTTCTTTGGTTTTTAGACTCGCGGCGACTGCGGCGTGGTCCACTTGGGAGACCGCTTTGGGCCTAGCCGTGCCCTACTCTTCTTCCATAGAGAACTCAGGTTCCCTTAGGGCCCTCTGCCGCAACGTGACCACCGACATGGACCAGCTCGTGTCCGTCTTCGAGGACTTCTTGGACTCTAGGGAGGACGCGGCGGAGCTGAGGCGGGAATTTGCGGCGTACCTCTCCCACCGCGCCGCGACGAGCTTCGTGTCCGTGGAGAAGACCCTGGACACCGTGCTGTCCGTGTACAAGCTCATCCTGCCCTTTCTAGTCTTCTCGCTCATTGGGAACGTGCTGTCGAGGGGGGACGGTTGGGGCTCCGAGAAAGCCTCGCGCGAGGGCGACGGCAAGACCAAGAGGGCCTCGCCCAGGGAGCCAAAGGCCAAGCCGAGGCCGAGGAAGAAGGACGCGGCGGGGGCCAGCGGGAGTGGGTTCAAGTCTCCTGCATCCGTCCTATCCGTCGAGTACGACTAGGCAAGGCTTCCCCTTCTTCTTCTTTTGTATACTTCTATTGTGTCTTTTAGTAGTTTTTTAGGGAGGGGGCACCGCGCGCGCGCCCCGTCACAGCTCCTCCTTTGTCTCCTCCTCCTCCTCGAAGGCGGCCCCAAACGTCTCGTCGACCTCGACCTCCTCCTCCTCCTCCTCCTCCTCCTCCTTGTACACGAAGTCGTCCACGACCTTGGCGTCCTCGCTCACCCCGAGCCTGTCGTTAAGCACCTTGTACACCAGCGCGGCGTAGGATCTGGGCTCCGCGGGCTCAAACCCAGACTCGAGCAGGGAGGTCTGGAACATCAGGACAGCGGCCTCCGACGCGGGGGTCCCCGCTCCCGCGGCCTCCTCTCCCTCCTCCACCCACAGCTCCCTGATGCGCTTGATGCTGGGGTGGTTGGGGTTGACCTCCAGGACCTTCTTGCCCAGGTACATCCTCGCGGCGTTCTGGTCGGCCATGGCCTGGGCCCTCACGATCTTCTCCATGTTCGCCGTGTACCCGTACTTGCTGCTGACCACCACGCAAGGGGAGTCCACCAGCCTGTTCGAGACCTTGACGGAGTCCACGTCCACGTGTCCCGCCTTCACGAGGGTCTCCTTCCACCACTTGACAAAGGGCCTGTGGTGCTGCCTGACCTGCTTCTGCTTCCTCTTCTCGTCGTCCGTGTCGTCCACCGTGAGGTCCTCCTTGGCGGCGTTCTGGAACTTCACATCCGAGAACTCCACGAGGTACTGCATCAGGTACTCGTCCAGTGGTTCCGTGAAGTAAATCACCTCGTGGCCACGCTTGATGAGCCTCTCTGCAAAGGGGGACGCCTTGACCTCCTCCAGCGAGGATCCGATCAGGTAATACAGCTTCTTCTGGCCCGAGGGCATCCTCGAGACGTACGACTCGAAGTCCGTGTACGCGTCGCCCTCGTCCCTGTAGTCGACGTGGGAGGACTTGAACCTGATGAGCTTGCTCAGCCTGATCCTGTTGGGCTGGTCCTCGATCACGCCCATCTTCAGGTAAGGGCCGTAGACCTTCCAGAACTCGGTGTACTCGCCCGCCTGCTTTGGGGAGTCGGCGTCCTCGTCCTCCCCCTCGCCCTCGCCGGCCTTCTTCTCCGCGTCTGCCATCTTCTTCATCATGTCCAGGGTCTTCCTGATCAGCTTCTTCTTGATGGTCTTCAGCGAGGCGTGGTGCTGCAGGGACTCCCTGTTCACGTTCAGGGGCAGGGTGTCCGAGTCCACGACGCCGATCACGAAATTCAGGTAGCTTGGGATGAGATCCGAGAAGTTGTCGGAGATGAAAACCCTGCGGACGAAGAGCTTGATCCTGAAGAACCTGTCACCCTGCTGGCCCTGGCCCCTCTCCTGCTGCTGCAGCTCCGTGGGCTTCTCCCTTGGGATGTACAAGATCGAGCGGAACTCCACATCGCCCTCGGCCTTGAAGTGGGTCTTGGAAAAGTGCCCAGGCTGAACTCCGCGAAAGTTGCCCTTCGCGACAGTCTCGAAGAACGCGGCGTACTCCTCCTCCTCGACCTCGCTTGGGTTCCTCAGCCAGATGGCCTTGGCGTCGTTCTTCCTCCTCCACACCTCCTCGGTGATGGTCTTCGTCACCATTCTTGGCCCCTCGTCCTCCTCCTCTTCGTCTTCGTCCTCTTCGTCTTCGTCCTCTTCGTCGTCCAAGTCCACCTCCTCCTCATCGGCCTCCTCAGCCTCCACCTCGATGTCCCTCTTTTCCTCCTCCAGCAGGTAGATCGGATAGTTGATGAACTGCGAGTACTGCGCCACCAGGGCGCCCAACACCTTCTGGTCCAGGTACTCGGACGCGTCCTCCTTGATGAAAAGGTTGAGCTGGGTGCCGCGGCCCAAGGGGTTGGAGTCCTCCTCCGGGTCCTCATACACCGCGAAGTTGCCGTCCGCGGCGCTCTCCCACACGTGCTGCTTGGGGTCCGAGTTGGACTTGCTCACGACCTGAACCTTATCGGCGGCCAGGAAGGCAGAGTAAAAACCGACGCCAAACTGGCCGATGAGGTTCATCCCGCCCCCGCTCGCGTCGGAGCCTTCGCCCCCCGCGCCCGCGGCCTGGCTCGTGACCTGATCGATGAAGGCGCTCGTCCCGCTCTTGGCGATGGTTCCCAGGTTCCTCACCAGCTCCTCTCTCGACATTCCCACGCCCGTGTCCCTAATCTTGAGCACGTTCTTCTCCTTGTCCACCGAGATACGGACCTCGAGGTCCGCGTTGCCCTCTATGGCGTCGGGCTGCGTCAGCGACAGCAGCCTGATCTTGTCCAGGGCGTCCGAGGCGTTCGAGATGAGCTCGCGCAAGAAGATGTCCTTGTTCGAGTACAAGGAGTTGATGATGATGTCCAGCAAGCGGCTGACCTCGGCCTGAAAGGTGAAGGTGGTGCCGTCCGCGTTGGGCTCCTGGATGTGCTGAACGGGCTCAGCATTGGGCTCGGCGGCCGCGGTCGTGGGAACGACCACCACCAGCGAGGAAGCGAGGCAAAGGGCGGCAATTACCGCAAGAGTCCTCGAGACCTTCCAATTGGAAGACGGACCATGACGCACCATGACAGGCAAGTCAGTCGTCCGAACACGCACGGCAATAGAATGGCTCAGATCAGAACCAAAACCAAAAAAAAACTGTGGCGCTCCAGCTCCCGGGGCAAAGGAGTCGCACCCACCCGATAGGACGACGTAAGGGCGGGGGGCCTTGGTAGGTGGTGGTGGTGGTTTTCAAGACCTAAACCCGCGAGCGACAGAGACCACAAACGTAGACCAGGGAATTGGCCTGCTGCGATGCTGCGATGCTGCGCACTGATGCTTGATGCTCGCCTGGCAGAGCCTTCCAGAGACCCACCCCCGAGGATCTTCCCCGATTTGATGGGGGAAACTTTTCCGAATCGAAAAGAGAGAAGGGGGGGAGGAGAGGGGATGGAAAAGCGAAGCACACAACAAGATGCGAAAGCTACTGGGTGGGGCAACGGTCGACAACATCGAGATCGAGACAGGGGAGGATCGAGACCAAAAGGGGTTTTCTACTGGAACCGCAGCCGAATCGCGTATTTTTTGGGGCCAATTCCGGGCAGTGGACACGCATTTTGACGTGGGGGAGGTGGTTTTCGGAGAAACCGTTCGCCTTGGAGAGTAGATTTTCCCTATTGAATGGAATCATCATGATGAAAAAAAATTAAAATAAAATGAACAGGTGGTTCGTGAAACGTATCGTTTTTGATCGCGCCGCACTCCACAGTAGTGCGAGCCTTGCTGCGCCTTTTGCAGTACCGAACCGTACTGGTGTGATTCGGTGGTGTTTTCTTGGTTTGTTTGGGGCTTCTGGAGGGGAACCAGGGCCGCCCGCCACCTCATTTCGACCTCAGTCGGTTTCCGGACCGAAAAAGAAAAGGAGTTTTCTTCTTCTTCTTCGTATACCAGCAGACCTCAAGGGGGACCGCCGCAGGGCAGTGGAAGAGAGGGCCGATCTCTTGAGAACCGGCGGACGGGCACTGCAGGGTAGGGCAGCGTCGGAGAGAGAGAGAGAGAGAGAGAGAGAGAGAGAGAGAGACTTCTCGGCGTCGGTTTTGGGAACGACGACGCGCCAGGTCAGGTCTCTCCTTTCAGAGAGAACATTTTTTTTTGGGTATTGGTAGGCTCGGGAGCCACCACCACCACCACCCCACCACCTTCACCCCTATTCGTATCATCATGGGAGTTCACAAGAAGGTGACTCACTTCAGGTGCGCGGCCGCGGCCGTTGCAGCTCTCCTGATTCTTTCCGTGTGCTGCGGCGTGCGCGCCGAGGACGGCGACACGGAAGAGAAGAAGGACGGGAAGATCGGAACCACCATCGGTATCGACTTGGGCACGACGTACTCTTGCGTTGGCGTGTACAAGAACGGTCGCGTGGAGATCATCGCGAACGAGCAGGGTAACCGCATCACCCCTTCCTACGTCGCTTTCACCGACAACGAGAGGCTGATCGGAGATGCCGCCAAGAACCAGGCCACGTCCAACCCAGAGAGGACGATCTACGACGTCAAGCGCCTTATCGGAAGGAACTTCAAGGACAACACCGTGCAGAAGGACAAGAAGCTCCTTTCGTACAACATCGTGGACAAGGGAGGCAAGCCCTACGTGTCCACCATGATGAAGTCCGGCACCGAGGAGAAGGTCTTCTCCCCCGAGGAGATCTCCGCCATGATCCTGACCAAGATGAAGGACATTGCCGAGGGGTTCCTGGGCAAGAAGGTGAAGAACGCCGTGGTCACCGTCCCGGCCTACTTCAACGACGCCCAGAGGCAGGCCACCAAGGATGCCGGAACTATCGCCGGCCTCAACGTGGCCAGGGTCATCAACGAGCCCACCGCCGCTGCCATCGCGTACGGCCTGGACAAGAAGGGGGGAGAGAAGAACATCCTGGTCTTCGACCTGGGTGGCGGAACCTTCGACGTCTCCATCCTGACCATCGACAACGGAGTCTTCGAGGTCATCTCCACCAACGGAGACACCCACTTGGGAGGAGAGGACTTTGACCAGCGCGTCATGCAGTACTTCATCAAGCTCATCAAGAAGAAGCACCAGAAGGACCTGACCAAGGACAAGCGCGCCATGCAGAAGCTCAGGAGGGCCTGCGAGCGCGCCAAGAGGGCCCTGTCCTCCCAGCACCAGGTTCGCGTTGAGGTCGAGTCCCTCATCGACGGAGTGGACCTGTCTGAGCCTCTGACCAGGGCCAGGTTCGAGGAGCTCAACGCCGACCTCTTCAAGAAGACCTTGAGCCCCGTGAAGAAGGCCATGAACGACGCCGGCCTGGAGAAGTCCGAGATCGACGACATCGTCCTTGTCGGAGGGTCCACCCGTATTCCAAAGGTCCAGTCCCTCCTCAAGGACTACTTTGAGGGCAAGGAGCCCAGCAAGGGCATCAACCCTGACGAGGCCGTGGCGTACGGAGCCGCTGTCCAAGGCGGAATCCTGTCCGGAGAGGGAGGCGAGGAGACCGACTCCCTGCTCCTCCTCGATGTCGCCCCCCTTTCCCTCGGAATCGAGACTGTCGGCGGCATCCTTACCAAGCTCATCCCTAGGAACACGGTCATCCCTACCAAGAAGACCCAGACCTTCACCACCTACCAGGACCAGCAGACCACCGTCAGCATCAAGGTCTACGAGGGAGAGCGCGCCAAGACCGCGGACTGCCACCTGCTGGGGTCCTTCGACCTCACCGGAATCCCGCCCGCCCCTAGGGGAACCCCCGAGATCACTGTCACCTTTGAGGTCGACGCGGACGGAATCCTGAACGTGGGCGCCGAGGAGAAGTCCACCAACAAGGCCGAGAAGATCACCATTGTGAACGAGAAGGGCAGGTTGAGCGACGAGGAGATCGAGAGGATGGTCCAGGAGGCCGAGGAGTTCGAGGAGGAGGACAAGAAGATCAAGGCCAAGGTCACCGAGAGGAACGCCCTGGAGACCATCATCTTCTCCACCAAGCAGAAGCTGGAGGACGACGCCGAGTACTTCGAGGAGGACGACAAGGAGACCATCGAGGAGGCCGTGCAGTCCGCCCTGGACTGGATGGACGAGAACCCTGAGGCGGACCTTGAGGACATCAAGGACCGCAGGATGGACCTCGAGGACGAGCTCAAGCCTCTGATGCACAAGGTGCAGCAGGCCAAGCAGGAGGCCGCTGAGGACGCTGAGTACGATGATGATGACCACGAGGAGCTCTGAGTGAGCTGAGCTGATCCGGATAAGGAGAAGGACAAAAACCCTTTTCAGTTTGAGAAACTTTTATATAGAAGAAACCTTTTCAAAAACAAAACAAAAAGAGTGTACGGCGGAGGGATACGTTTTGGTGTCTCGTTCCCAAACCAAAGCCTGGCCCCAGGTCCTTCGTCATGGATGGATGGATGCTCCCCTTTTTTTCTGTCCTCAAACCTCAAAAGATCTTCTTGGTTGGGGGTTCCAGGAGAATTCCTCTGGCGAATTCGAACGGGTCTGGCTGGGCGCAGAGAAGAGCAGGAGAAAGAATTGATCGTGATCGAAGCGAACCTCCCCGGAGGCGCGAGAGGAAGGAACGAGACCACCGCGACTGAGAGACGCGCAGGCAGCATGGTGAGAATCCGTTGGGCGCCGGGAGACCGAGGCGAAGCGCCCGCCTCCTCCCGCTTTCGAACGAAAGTCTCGGTCTCTCCAAGGGAGACAGAGAGAGAGAGAGAGACGGAGAGGGAGCGAAGCGACCTTGCGGAGACGCGGTCCGCGCGTCCCGTCCCAGTCGCGACGAGAGGACAACTTCAATCACCTCTTCTTTCCTTGCTGACGCGAGCCTCGCTTCCCGCCGCGCCCTTCGCAGGAGTCGAACAACCAAGATCCAAACAACACGGCCGATCTGACGGACTTTGTGCAGAACCTTCTGCAGCAGATGGTAAGTAAAGACGACGGTGTCGCGCCTGCCTCGTCGTTAGATCCATTACAATTACGTGCCACCACCATACAGGCGTGCGTGCGTGTACGCCCCCCTCGCTTGTTTTGCTGACGACCTGATCGATTTCTCCACACACAAACAAACAAACAACACACTCTGTGCTGCTCGCGTGCCCCTTCCTTTTACATTTCGCAGCAAACCCGCTTCCAGCAGATGTCCGACTCCATCATCGGCAGGATCGACGAGATGGGTTCCCGGATCGACGACCTGGAGAAGTCCATCGGCGACCTCATCCAGCAGGCCGGCCTCGAGGAGGTTGACATGGGATCCCAGAAGCCACCGGCCAAGGCCTGAGGCCGCGGCGGTCTGAGGGGTCGACGGGTGGAACGAAACCCCCGCGGGCAGGGGGATCGCGCGGCTCGGACGAGAAGAATCAAGTGTAGCCGACGTGGGCGGGTGGAAGACGACCGATCCACTTTGTGTAACGACTGCAGAACACGGCGAAGACCTGCACACCCACCCACCCACCCATTTTCTCTCTCGTTTGTTTCCCCGCGGCGCGCGCCCTTGTTCCTCTTTGGTCTTTGCCCTCCCACTCTTTACCTTTGGTTTCCCCTCCATGTGAGGGACCTGACCCTGAACCCCCCCCTTCTTCCTCCCGCCCCTAAAGCCCGAAATGATGAAAATGATGATGATGATCTTTTTGGATGGATCGCGATGATCCCTTCGAACAGGGACTTCATCCGATCGTGGCGCCCCAATCCAGCCCAGTACTAGTGTCTGTGTTGTGTCCGTAAGTTAGGAGGATGCGGACTCGTGAGGAGGAGGACCAAGCGGACCGTTACGTGTTTGGCACCCTGACTGCACTCATGTTACTCTATTTAGGGAACACCCTGTACAAGTACTTGCGTTACAAAAAGAGTCTACAAAACCTACACACCACCGAGAGTCTGCTCCAGCAGCACCAGGAAACTAGCCTTCCACCCGCAGGACAACAACAACAACAACAACAACAAGGTGCAAACAAGGAAGAGTAGACGACCGAACGACCGAAGAGGAGAGGAGAGGAGAGGCGAGGGGGCGCCACCGTGACCATGGTCGGCACGAAGCGCGGGAGGGAGGGAACGGGGTGGTCCTGGCCCGCTGGGGAGGTCGCCAGGCTCGGGGCGGACTTTCCAGGCATCCTCTTCGCCTCCCCAGACGGGACCACGCTCGAGGGCTTCCTCGGAATGGGCAGGGGCAGGGGCAACTCCCAAACCAACGCGAAGGGGTCCTCCCTCCACGACCACCACCGCGTCCGGCTCTCCGGCCTGCCCCCCCTCGGCCTCGGCCCTTTGGGTCCCGTGGAGGAACCGCACGTCGTCAGGGAGCCCGACCCTCACAACGGACTCCAGCATCTCTGCGCGTCGTCCTTCGGGGTGAAGGTCGAGGTGTGCGGCGCTTTGGCGGCCGTCCTCGACGCCGGGGGCAGAGCCGACCTTGCCCGCGCGAGACTGGAGGAGAGCGGAGGGCCTCACGCCTTCCTGCTCGAGCTCAGGAGCGTGGTGGACCGTGCCGCTTTTGCCGCCCCAACAAGGACGACGAGCGGCCTCGGCCTGGACCTGGGCTCCCACCTCCGGCTGTGCGCGGAGTGCCGCTCCTGGTCGTGCTCCCCTGCAGGGGAAGGGGAAGGGGAGGGGACTGCGAGGAGGCCCGCTCCCGCCGCCGCCTTTTTGGCCGAGGCCAACGAGGTCTCGCTCACGGCGTGGGACTGCCGCGGCGTGCCGCACCAGGCGTCGCTCAGGGTGCCGCCTTCGTACCCGCGCGCTGCGCCGTTGCTGCTCCACGCGCTGCCCTGCGAGGTGGGCGTCAGGGAGGCGGAGGAACCCGGCGACCAAGGGGCGGGCGACAGCGCCGCGAGGTGGGTGGTGGGAACCTTGGGCGCGTTTGACGAGGCGGTCGGGTCGCTGGGCGGGTTCTTCCTCGCCATGGCGGCCCTGGACTCGGCGTGCGCGGTGCTGGAGCCCGAGCTCAAGCGCGGGGGGGAGGACGTCGCCCACCGCTTCAACTACCGGAGGATCTCTCTGGGGGGCAGGTGCGCCTGCGTTGTGACGTTCCGGGACCCGCGCCAGGCGTGGCCCTTCACCAGCGAGACGCTGGAGGTCGTCCTGGTAGGCCCGAGGGCAGCGTGCGAGGCGATGGAGGCGAGCCGCGCCGCGTTCTGGAGGGCGAGGGCGAGGGCGGAGGGGGGGCCCTCAGACCTGGTGGAGGTGCTGCGCCAGATGCTGGGGAGGGAGGTTCCCGGGCCGGCGGCGGCGCGCGGTGGGGAGGGCGACAGTGGGCAGGAGGAGGGGGACGAGTGCGGGGTGTGCTACTCGGCGTTGGGTGCGGGGGATGCGGAGAGGTGCCCCGGCTGCGGGCGCGGCTTCCACCGTGAGTGTCTGGCGGAGTGGTTCCGGTCAGACCCCAGCACCAGGAGGGCCTTCGACACCGTGTTCGGCAGGTGCCCGTACTGCGGGGAGACCGCAAAGGTGAAGGTGTGATTCAGGAGCGGGGGATCTTTCCCCAACGAATAGAATGAAGTGTCAAAAATAAAGCCCACCTCTTTTTCCGACATCTCGGTCCGCCGTGCTCAGCGCGCCTTGCCATGCAGAGGAGGTGAACGGTACAAGAGTGTCGAATAAAACCAGAAGCGAGGTACAGGACGACCAGCACCGACCGTCTTGTCCGAGCGGGTGCGCCTCTGGGCGTTATTTGTGCCTTCTGACCGTAACCGCTGACCACGGGGGCTGCTGCGGGGCTGGTATCTCGGCGGGAGCGGCTCGGGAGAGACGGGGGAGGCGCTCGGATGGTTGGAGGGGATCCATCAGGACACCAGAGACCGGTCGGAGCGATCGATGAGCCCCGATCCTCGCGGCCCGTGGACACATCATCCACACCCCGGGGGGCGCTGCGGGGGGGCAGGGGAGGCCATGGATGGGGGGGCAATGGGTCGACATGCGGGGGGTTTTGTCCGGATTTTGTGCACCCAGAGCGAAGATGTGATACCCTTCGGCGTCCTTGACCATTGGTTGTGGCCGCCACATAAGTGGGCCGCCCGGGAGTTGGGTTGAGGCAGGCTCCCAGGGGGTGCCGCAGACAGGCAAAATAATTGAAGTGAAAAGAC
>Ga0160423_10000848_pt1 | contig 25485 bp, 30 predicted proteins | sample CRUFie14St8metaG_FD_108191 | JGI IMG/M metagenome (GOLD analysis project Ga0160423, IMG submission 108191) | Marine microbial communities from the Costa Rica Dome - CRUD Field 142mm St8 metaG | ecosystem: Environmental > Aquatic > Marine > Oceanic > Photic zone | place: Costa Rica: the Eastern...
CACATTAATAGGCGGTGCTAATGTAAACTTAGACAGTTTAGGTGAAGTAGCAAATGCATTAGCAAACAGCAATACAGAATTAAGTACAGTAGCATTTACTGGTACTTACAGCGATTTACAATCAAGACCAACAATTAGTTTAGCAGGTAGTGACTTAACATATGATGGAACGACATTAGATCTTTCAGGGTTAGGCGCACAAGGACCACAAGGTAATGTAGGACCTCAAGGTAATACAGGTGCAACAGGTAATGGGGTCACTGCCGCAACAATTAATTCAGGTAATTTATTATTAACTTACAGTAATACATCAACACAAGATGTAGGTAGTGTACAAGGACCAACAGGACCTCAAGGTAATGTAGGACCAACTGGTCCACAAGGTAATGTGGGTGTTGGTGTAGACACAGCAACAGTTACTGGTTCTAATCTTATTATTACACTAAGTAATTCATCAACTATTGATGCAGGTAATGTGGAAGGCCCACAAGGTGCCACAGGAGCCACAGGTGCTCAAGGTCCAGCAGGTAATGTATTAGTAACAACAGCCAACTCAGCACCAAGTGGTGCTAGTGAAGGACAGATGTGGTATGCTACTGATGATGGACATACATACATTTATGTTGACAGTCAATGGGTACAAGCAAACCCAGGCCAAGATCCACAAACACTAAGTCTAGTAGGTAATGTTTTAACTATAAGTGGCAGTAACAGTAATGTTGACTTTACAAGTGCTCTTAATGTTGATACAGATACAGATGCTCAAGATTTAAGTATAACTGGTAATGTAATAAGTTTAACAGGACAAACTGGTAATGTTGACCTAACATCACTGTTAGGTGCTTACATTAATACAGATGCTCAAACATTAAGTGTCAACAATTCATCAAATGTTATTACTATTAGTGGTGGTAACACTATAGATTTAAGTGATGTATTAGCAAATGCCAGTGGTGCAACAAGTTTATTAAACCTTACAGATGTTGGTTCAGACGGAACAAACGGACAAGTACTAACAACAGACGGTAATGGTTCATTTACATTTACCACAGTAAGTGGCGGTGGCGGTAGTGGAGACATTACAAGTGTTGTAGCAGGTGTAGGATTAAGTGGTGGAGCAACATCAGGCGATGCTACAATAGATTTGGCAAACACAGCCGTTACACCAGGAACTTATGGTAGTGCTACACAAAGTCCACAGATTACAGTTGACCAACAAGGTAGAGTTACAAGTGTAAGTAACGTCAATATAAGTGGTGGCGGAGGCGGTGGCTCAGGTGCCACAGTACAAAGATTTAAATTAAATTATGCTTCTAACGGTAACTTAAACTCAGTTACAGATACAACAAGTTTAATTGGAAGTGTAAGTATAGATAGTGCAACAGGTGGTGACGTAACTGTAAACTTTGACAGTTCAATAAATTATCCACCAGCAAGTATTATGATTTATGGTTACGACTATGCCAACAACAAATACTTGGCCGTACCATTAGAAACATCTATGGGACTAAGGGAGTTAGCAGGTGGAGGAAGTTCGGGCTCACCAACATTGTTTAATGGATCATCAAACATCGCATTAAAACTAAGATTACGTGAAGCAGAAACAGGCGCAAGTAGGAGTTTCGGAACAACCACTCACGCATGGGTAGAGTTCGTTGTTTACGATTAGGAGTAGTTAATGGCTTTGAGTAACTACAAATCCACGCAAGTAGAACTAAATGTACCTAACAAAGTATTAGGAACATCAATAAGTTCAGTCACAGGAACAGAATATTGGGACCATGCTAATGGCTCTTCAGATCCTTGGTACTCAGGTTCAGGTACAAAAAAATATTACAGATGGGAAGTAACATTTAGTGTTACAGCACAAACCCATGGTTCACATTTAACTAGAGACGATTTCACTTATAACGGATTAGATGTTGTAGTTGGCGATTGGTTAGCAATGGCATCTAGTGGATTATGTTGGAAAATAGTTTCTATATCCAGCAAAGATGTAAACAATGTTACATGTGTTGTTGAAGATTGGTTACGTTACAATACATTCAGAGTTTCAACAGGTAATGGTGCACCTAGCTCAGGTTCAGCAGTTGTATTTTCATTAAACGAAAAAGGTATCCCAATGTTGGATCCTTTGCCCTCAACTGCGGCCGCAATTTTTTATCCCACAGTAGCAAGTAGATTTGAATACTTAAATCCACAACAAAATTATGTGTTAGAGCAAACAGCACACGGTTTAGAAAAAGGTGACATAGTTGCTGTTAGTAGTGCAGGTTTCACAAAGGCAAATACAGCCACCATGGCAAGAATGATAGGTGTTGTTACTGAAGCAGGACCTGGACCTAATCAGTTTATGATTATGCCTAACAATCAGATAATAGACTTTGAGCCCGCTATACCGGGTAGTCAGGGCGATTACATATATGTTGATAGCACAGGTGAGTTCACTACATCAGATACAGGAAAAATTGCTTTCCTTAAAATTCAAGATGCTATACCCACAGTTTTATCAGGCACAGTAGATGGACCTGAAGTTCCAGACCAGCATACTATAAGTTTAAATGGACAAACTGTTTTATTTGATGGCGGTGGTAGTAATGTAAATGTTTCTACTATGGCGGCAAATATTAATAGTGTTGCTAATACCAGTGTTGTAGCAAATACTACACCAACTCCCACAGTGATTACATCTAATACAGATGCAGTTGCTTATGGGCTTGTAGGAGGCTATACTCCATTTAGTGCATACATTGATAGTGGTAGTGGTAATACTCTTGTAAACTTTACAACTAATACAGCAGGACAGGCCGCATATGGCATAGCAGTAGGTATTGCAGAGGACATGGCAAAAGATATAAACGATGCCAATATATCAAATCTTACAGCAGAACTAACTGGGTCTAATTTGTTAAGAGTTACAGAGGCAAGTGGTAATGCAATTACAATTACTAGTGCTAATGCTGACACACAAGGTAATCCATTTGTTGGAAACAGTAACACATCAGGTTTACCAGCATCAACAAGTTCAACAGGCACTGAAAGATTAAAACTTACCAGAAGCGATGGTGGGCCTATAGACATATATGAAGGTACAGAAAACTTCCGTGTAAACACAGGCATATCAAGTGGACATACAGGTATGTTCCCACTAGCATTAAACATTGAACAAGGTATTAGAACAGGTGGTACAACACTTGTAGCAGACATAAGTGCCAGAGACGCTCTTAGTTCACAGGCAGGTGACCAGGCATACGTTACTAACAAAGGTGACGGTGAATGGGGATTATATCTTTATACAGGTAGTGCCTGGGTAGAAGTAAGTAACCAGGATAGTGCCTCAGTAGATGCTAAAACACTCACAACAACATTCACAATGCCTGCAGGTGGATTTGGTACTAGTACAACACAAAACCTCGGAAACATTTCAGCAGGAAGAAAAATTATATCAGTTTACATTGATGTAGACACAGCATTTAGCAGTTACTCAGGCAACGTTCTACCAAATATAGAAGTTGGCGACATATCAGATCCTGATCAGTTTTGTGACTCTCCTAGTAACGATTTAACAACAGCAGGCTCTTATGTATGTACTCCAGATTATGTTTACCCTTCAACTCAAACACAGGATATGACTATCAGAGCCAGATGTAATCACTACCAAGCAAGTGCTGGAAATGTTACTGTCAAACTAACCTACGTCTAATTTAATTCCACAAATTTTGATAAATACTATTAACGGATCAGCATATTCGCAGACCGTTTAATTCGAATTAGAACATACTATAGTATTAGGAGAACATAATGGCTGACATTAAGAACTTTGGTATCAAAGGTATTGCGGCTGATGTGCAAATGGGTAAGTCCGGTGGACGTTTAAAATACGACTCTGGTAACGGAAGATTTGACCTCACGCAATCCGATGGTTCCACATTAGAAGATGTTCGTTTCGGTACAGTAGGTGCAGGTACATGGCAAGGTACTGTTATTGGTTCAACATATGGTGGACTTGGAGGAGACTTCAGTAGTTCAACAGGTGTGTTGAAAATCAGTAGTGGTTCTGTCAGTGCGGCGGCAGTTGACCTAACAGCAGATGTTACAGGTACTTTACCTGTAGCAAATGGTGGTACAGGTGCAACTAGTGCCGGCGATGCTAGAACGGCTTTAGGGCTAGGAAACATCGCAACACAGGCCAGCAACAATGTTAATATAGATGGTGGTGCTATTGATGGTGCAGTAATAGGAGCCAATTCAGCGGCGGCTATTACAGGTACAACAATCACAGCATCTTCAGGCTTTGTTGGTAACTTAACAGGTACAGCCGATGATGCAGATGCATTATCGAGTGCTGTTACAGTTGCCTTATCAGGTGATGCAACAGGAAGTGCAACATTTACCAATGCAGGTGATACTGCAACGATTGCCACAACACTTGCCGCTTCAGGCGTAAGTGCTGGTAGTTATGGTAGTTCAAGTGCTATCCCTGTTATAACAGTAGACGCTAAAGGTAGAGTTACAGCAGTTAGTACTGCTTCTACATCAAGCACATTGACAATCGCGGCAGATAGCGGTTCAAATGATACTGTTACAGTTGGTACAGACACATTAACATTTGCAGGTACAAGTAACGAAATCGAAACAACAGTTTCTGATAATCAAATACAAATTGGTTTACCAAATGATGTCACAATCGGTAATAACTTATCTGTTACAGGTAGTTTCTTATCTGACGATATAACTGCTTCAACAGTTACAATTTCCGGTGATGGTATTATTACAGGTAACCTTACAGTTCAAGGTACACAGACTATTGTTAATTCCACAACAGTAGAGACAGCAGACGCAATTTTTAGAGTAAACAGCAACGGTACAACTGGTGCTAACGTAGGTTTTGAAGCCAACGTTGGTGGTAGCATTAAACAAATCGTTTACACTCCAAGTAATGTTTGGTCCTTTGGTGGCGAAAGTATTACTAGTGTTAATGGTTTAACTGCTACAGGTACAGTTACAGGTGGTACACTTACTGACGGTACATTAAGTATCAACAGTGGTAGTATTACTGGTGGTGTAGCAGGTACATTTAGTGGTGCTGTAACAGGTGGTTCACTTACAGACGGTACTTTAACAGCATCAAGTGGTGCTATTACAGGTGCTACAAATATTACAGCAAGTGGTATTGTAAGTTTTGGTACTTTAACCGATTCAGGTGAAAGTATTGCTGTTACTAAATTTGTTGACGAAGCGGATGGCATTGGAAGTAATGACAATGACACAAGCATTCCAACATCAGCGGCTGTTAAAGACTATGTGGATACAGCATTAACAGGATCAGATCTTGATTTCCAAGGTGATTCAGGTGGTGCTCTAAGCATTGACTTAGATAGTGAAACTTTAACAATAGCAGGTGGTACAGGAATTAGTTCTGTTGGTAGTGGTAACTCACTTACATTGAACCTAGACGACACAGCCGTAAGTGCTGGTTCATATGGTTCTACAACAGCAGTTCCAGTAATTACAGTTGACGCTCAAGGACGTATAACAGCGGCCTCTACAGCCACAATAGCAACCAGTTTTGATATTGGTGCTGACAGTGGTTCAGATGACACAGTTAATGGTGGTGAAAAACTTACTATTGCTGGTACATCTAATGAGATCGAAACTGCGGTTACAAATAACCAAATCCAAATTGGACTAGTAGAAAGCCCACAAGTTGGTAATATTACAGCAACAGGAACAGTACAAGGTGGTACCGTAACAGACGGAACTTTAAGTATTGCTTCTGGAAGTATTTCATCAGGTGTTGGTGCTACATTTAGTGGTACAGTACAAGGTGGTACTTTAACTGATGGTACTTTGAGTGCGAGCTCAGGTGCTATTACAGGTGCTACAAATATTACAGCAAGTGGTACAGTACAATACGGATCTTTAAGTGATGGTACAATCACAATCACAGGTTTTGTTGACGAAGACAACATGGCTAGTGATAGTGCAACATTAGTACCTACACAACAATCAGTAAAAGCATACGTGGATTCAGTTGCAACAGCGGCTGACTTGGACTTCCAAGGTGATTCAGGTGGTGCATTAAGTATTGATTTAGACTCAGAAACACTTGATATTGCTGGTGGTACAAACATCACAACAGTAGGAAGTGGTAATACATTAACTGTAAACCTAGACGCAACATTGTCTGGTTTAACAAGTGTTACATCAACAACATTAACAGACGGAACAGCAACTTTAACAGGTGGCGCTCTTAGTGGAGCAACAACTGGTGCTTTCTCAAGTGATGTTACAATTGGTGGTAACTTAACAGTTAGTGGTACTACAACAAGTGTTAATTCAACAAACACAACCATTGCTGATACATTGATTGAACTTCAATCAGGTTTAACTGGTGCTAACCCTAACGACATAGGTCACATTTACGAAAGAGGTTCCGATGGAGACAACGGATTCTTAGGATGGGATCAGAGTGTTGATAGATTCATCGCGGCGACTACAACAGCAACAGGTTCAAGTACTGGTGACTTATCATTAACAGCGGCTGACTTTGAAGCGGCTCAGTTAATAGGTTCAAGTGCTACAATCAGTGGTGCTGTAAGTTTCGGTTCATTAACAGATAGTGGTGAATCAATTACAGTAACTAAGTTTGTTGACGAAGGTGACGGAATTAGTAATAACGATAACGATACTACTATTCCAACATCAGCGGCTGTTAAAGACTATGTCGATAACAACGGTGGTGACGGGTTAATACTTAGAAGTGCATTAACTAGTGGTAATGATACTATTGACATTGGTACAGTACCAAATGTTAGTGGTAGAACTTACTATGCTGATAAGATTGTAATCAAGATTAGTACAGCATTTAGTGGTGGTTCTTTTAACCATATTCTTGTAAAAGAGAATGGTGGTTCAGGAAACACTTTAGTTGCTTCAGCAGATGCTGATGCGGCTACGGCTGGTTCATACATCATCGAACTTGATGGTGATGATACACTTACTAAAAATGCTACTGTACAAGTACAATTTATGCAAACAGATGGTTCTACTGCGGCAACTACAACAGCAGGTGCTGGTGTGGCCACAGTACACTATAACTATGTATAATAACTAGTCTAAGAAGAAATTCTTAACTGAAAAGGGCGGTATTAATACCGCCCTTTTTTTGTCTGTTTAACCTTAAGGATAAAAAGGATTATCTGTGATATACTTTGGCAACTCATCTTTTTTATGAGGTACACCTCTGTATATTAAATTTACAGATGCTCTCTTTTCTTTCTTCAAGGCTGATTTGACTGCACGTTGTATATTTCGTACGTTTTGATATTTAGTCATGTCATCTCCTTTTACAAAGATGCGTTCCTTCGGACCAATTCCTACTTCCGTCGTCGCTCTACATTTAGAGTGGCGATGAACGAGTTCGGCGTTCCTTCGTCACTTATTTGACTACTTCCGTCCTATTGAATAGGATGAACGTATAAAATATTTATCACTTTTCGTTTACGAATGCGTAAAGTTCTTGAGCTGTGCTTATTACCTCATCAGTAGAGATAGCAATAATAGGTGCTGATTCACCTTTTCTATCCTCTTCTGGTTTACTGTAAAACGATTGCATGGTTTGTTCTCTGTTATTTTCTAACAGTCCCATTGCCATGCCTAAGATATCGGTTCGTAGTTCGAACCCGCTTTTACTATTTGACATAATTTTCTCCTTGTGTGTCAGTGTGTTAATCGACCGTGCCCTCCCGGGAGGGCCGACCTTGCACCTTGCGGTACTAAAAAATATTTATCTACTTGACTAGGAAATTTACTGATAAAAAGAAGTTGTTTATCATTGATTCGTTAGATGTGAATCCAGTAATCAAATGGCTTGGAAAATATACAACTTTGTTTTTTTGTGGTTTTATATAATGTGTCCACTCATCGAAGCCTTTTGGTGTAGCATAATGTCTAGGTCCCATATCATCAAAATACAAATGGCAACCTGTGTTGCTCGTTTGCAACCAAACTACGGCCGTGTACCAACTGTATTTTGTTATAAAGTGTGGTACAGCATGTTGTGGCATTACACAGTTAAGTTTTAAATCCGCCATTTCAATCTTTCTGTTTCCTGTATTAAACTGTGGTGTAATTTGACTTGCAAATCTATTTACAACTAACTTAGTTAATTTACCTGTTTGCTCACCCATAGTTCTACCGTTAGGTGTTATCCAGCCATAATTTGTTTCGTCTACTTCTTGTCTGTCAACTAAAAAATCTATTTCGTCTAAAATAGAATCTGATTGTTCTTTGCTTAGTTGTAAGTTTTCTGAAAAGACTCTGTTAGGGAATACATTTATTGATTTCATAATACTATTTACCTTTTTACTTGACATAAACTAAATATTCCTGTATAATAAGGACACAACATAGGAAATGATATGAAAAAAGATAAAATTATACTTACAGACTGCGATGGCGTAGTATTAGATTGGGAAGAAGGCTTCTCAATATGGATGGAACATCATGGGCATAGCAAGGTAGAAGGCTACCAATATGTTTACAGTATTGGTGATAGATATGGTCTTACTAAAGAACAGGGCAATAAATTAGTTAAACAGTTTAACGAAAGTGCGGCAATAGGATTTCTTCCTCCACTTCGTGACGCTCAATATTTTGTAAAAAAATTACACGAACAACATCAGTACAAATTTATATGTATTACTAGTTTAAGTTTAGACCCTTATGCAAAATATTTAAGAGAAAGAAATCTTAAAAAACTTATGGGTGATGCCTTTATAGATGTAGTATGTTTAGACACTGGTGCAGACAAAGACATAATTTTAGAAGAATATGGTGTCAAATTTCCTGGTAATTATTGGATAGAAGATAAACCTGAAAATGTTAATTGGGGTATAGACGCAGGTCTCAATGGCATACTAATAGAACATGGACATAATCTAGACTATAAAGGTAATGCAACCATAGTTAAAAATTGGCAAGAGATTTACAATATTATTACTGCAAAATAAGATAAATACTATTGCCCTCCAAAAAAATTAATCCATATACAACAACCTTATTTTAATTAATTAAAATAGGAGTAATATATGAATAGTATATTAAAAAATAGTGTAATGGCATTTGCCCTGATGTTTACATCATTAGGTGCTTTTGCAGGAGTTCAAGTAGGAGTCAGTTCTGACAACTATTTTAGAGGACACAATATCAGCGACGGAGTTGGCTACCATGTATTTGCTAGTCACAACCTAGACAATGGTCTATGGGGCGGAGTTAAATTGATGTCTATGGACGGTGATGCAGATCACTTCATGGCCAGTATGATTGGTTATGACTATAACTTATCTGATAAAATTGAGATAGGTGTAGGTTACGCAGATTATAGTTTTCAAGGTGGCGACGGCGACGGTTGGAACGAAATGATGATGTCAGTATCATATGATGGACTTGGATCTTTAAGATACAGAAAAGGTCTTGATGATGCGGGTGACATGTGGTCGTTTTCAACTGGCTTATTAAAATATGTCGATTTATCATATGGTGATTGGGACGACGGAGGTTCATACTTTCAGATATCCAAGTCATGGGATATGATGGGTGGAAGTGTTAAAGTTGGATACATTGACCATGAGGACAATGATGACGACTTTGCTGACAAGTTGACAGATTTTGATAACTTCTTTGTAGGTTATTCTTACAACTTTTAAAAATTAATATATTTTTAGAGAGCCTTGTTAATAGCAAGGCTCTTTTCTTTTTAAATAAATATCTGTATGCTTATAGAACCTAACTATGAATATTTAAAAAAAGAAGCATTGTGGGTCATAGTTGATCCAGTCATAAATCCAGACAACGACGAAAATATGAATTACTATGATGTTGCTTTTTTGGATAAATTAAGACAGGATATAGATGAGATTAGTAACAAAGTTGTATATTCAGAATCTACACTCCATATTCACGAATATTTTGAGTATTTACCACATTATAAAACTATTAATCAATTAGTCTTAGATTCAGGACATATAAAAAATTATGTGTTTTGTGGTTTGCACTATGGTATGTGTGTACACCAAGCAATTAAAGATTGTAAACACAGAGTTGAGGATACAACTAATTTTTTTGTAAAACGTGATTTATGCTGTCCAATGCCTTTTGATGATATTATACAACACGATCTCAATTTAATTAAACATTTAAACGTAAGAATTATATAAAAAACACTTGACATATCTGTATTATTTGCTATACTATTATACATAGTTAGGAGTAAAGCATGACAGATACACTACAAAAAACACCTAAGGCAACAGGAACTGCTAAAGACCGTGCGTCTAAAACACTAGTAGATATACCTGAAACTACACTTTCTGATGAGGAAGTTCTAGATAAACTTATTAAAGCCAGAATAGAAATGCTAATGTCAGCACCTTTCTTTGGTAATCTAGCAACTAGGTTACAGATTAAAGATGCTACAAGTTGGTGTCCAACAGCCGCAACTGACGGCAAATACTTTTATTACAACAAACACTTTGTAGCCGCTCTATCAGATGCGGAGACTGTATTCCTTATGGGACATGAAGTATTACATTGTGTTTACGATCATATGGATGCTAACAGGAGAGGAGATAGGCATCCTGTATTATGGAATGTTGCTAATGACTATGTTATTAATGGTGACTTGATTGATGCTAGAGTAGGCGAAGAAATCAAGTTGGTACAAATATGTCATGATTGGAAATACAGAGGCAAAATTTCTGAAGAAGTATATGATGACTTATATGAACAAGCAAAAGAAGATGGCCGTATTATGGAAATGGATTCTTTTGACGTACACTTAGACAGAGAGGAAGGAGACGATGCGGGTTCAGGTTCCGCCAGTAAAGGCAATACAGATGGTGAAGAAGAAGGAGAAGGACCAGCAAAATACACCGCAGAAGAAAAAGAACAAATCAAGCAAGAGTTCCAAAATGCAGTAATGCAATCTGCCAAGGCGGCAGGTGCTGGTAACTTGCCAGGTGGTGTCAAAAGGTTACTTAACGATTTACTTAACCCTCAACTTGACTGGAGACAATTACTTGCTATGCAAATCCAGAGTGTTATGAGAAGTGATTACACTATGGCTACTCCTAGCAGAAAAGGACTTAATGAAGGTTACTACTTGCCTGGACTAGACAGAGAAACAACAATTGATATAGTTGCCGCTCTTGACATGTCAGGTTCTATTTTGGACGATATGGCAAGAGACTTTCTAAGTGAACTTAAAGGTATTATGGATCAATATACAGACTTTAAAATTCACTTACTATGTTTTGATACAGAAGTTTATAATCCAAAAGTATTTACACAAAATGACATGGGCGAGTTTATGGAATACGAGCTCAACGGAGGCGGTGGTACCGACTTTGATTGTGTGTTTGATTGGATGAAAGAAGAAGGAGTACAACCTAAAAAGTTAGTTATGTTTACTGACGGTTACCCTTACGGCAGTTGGGGAGATGAAGGATACTGTGACTCCTTGTTTATAGTTCATGGTGGATATGGCGACAGAATTCCAGAAGCACCTTTTGGTATTACTGTACCCTATAAAAGAGATCAAGAATGATTGTATGGGTCTTTGGCACTAGCTCAGATTTTGGACAAGTCATGCTGTCTGAATTTGAGCAACATGCTACTGAAGTTCATGCCTTTGGTAGAAGTAATGTGAATTACAAAGACCCTAAATCATTTATAGATTCTAAGGCAAGCGAATTAGAAATACCTGATACTGTGGTGTTTAATATTAATATAGGTGTGCCTTTTGAAATGAATCGTCCTATCCACACCCAAGATGTAGACGCTCAAAAATTAATTTTTGGAGAATGGTTTCATAATAGTTTAGACACAAACTTTTTTAAAGTATATCTGTTTGACTGGTTAATTAATAATGGTTTTAAAGGACAGATATGTCATATTACAAGCCAAGTAGCCAGAGACCAATATCCTGAACTTAAAGATTTATTACAATATAAAATGCTAAGGGCATTAGATTATCAGATTATACAAACACAACGTCAATATGGAATTACATCATATGGTATGTGTCCAGGAGATATAAAAGATAATGTGGAATGGCCTAAATTTATGTCTAATTTAATTTTAGATAATACAAAAGTAAAATCATGGCTCTACGGTATTTTTAAAGACGATGGGGAAATAGATTATATCCATTATCCATCTGAGGGGTTATATGATTAAAAGAACTACATGTTTAACTGAACAAGATTGGCAAAACTTACATGGTAATGATTTATATGTAAGTATGTTAAGGAATAAAGTTAAATGTGATGTAAAAAAAGATTCTGCAGATACAGATATTTTTGATTATATTAAAGAAGTACCAGAGTTTTTAGTTTATTATCAAGCAGAAAATGTTTACGGGCATATTACATTATATGTATATTTTGAAAGCCCTACAGATATGGATAATTTTATTCATTTCTATAATTCAAATGCTGGAATAAAGAAAATCGAAAAAACTTAACCATTTTTTTCATTTTAATAAATCCAATAAAATAAATATTACTATTATTAAACAGGAGTTTTAAATGGCTGAAGAGCAAATTACAAATGAACAGGCAGTATCAGAGGAGCAAGTTGCTCCTGAAGGTGCGGCAGAACAAAGTATCCCAGAAAGTATTGGGTTAAGCGACTTACAACTATTAGCACAGATTGTTGATCTTGCATCACAAAGAGGTGCCTTTAGAGGTAACGAACTTACTCAAGTGGGTCAGGTATATGACAAACTTAGTGCATTTTTAGGATATGTAGCAGAGCAACAAGCCCAGGCGGCTGAAGCTCAAGCAGAAGCAGGTGAGGGCGAAGAAGCACCAGCACCTGAGTCAACAGACGGAGAATAATATGGCAGATATAATGAAACATGTGGGATCTTATGGAGACGCACCTTGTGTTGTAGTTTTCAGAGAAGTTCCTAATGAGCCAGAAAATTGTCTAATTGTTGAGTCATCATCTTTACCAGATAACAAACATGACGAACTAATGAACGTTGTGTCTAGTTTAGAAGGTCAAGAGGCAAATGATATTTCAGAAGTATTAGCAAGACGTCAATTTGGTGACGGTGCTAATATGCTGAATGATTTACACTTTAGTAAAAAACTACAAAAAGTAGCAACAGATATGGTATTCTTAACTCCTGTACCAAATCAGCGAATTCCGTTATCTGAAGTGAATGTAGAAATCAACAAATTAGATTCAGGTTCTAATCCTCCCCTAAATACAGAGGTAGACCCATCAACTATGGCTTCTCCAAATCCTGTAGAACCAGTAGCAGATGCCAGTGCGGCAGAAGGCTTATTGGTACAAGCAGAATTAATGGAACAAGATGCTAAGAGTATGTTAGCAGAAGCAGAAAGCAAGAAAGCAGAAGCATACGCATTAGATCCTAGTTTAAAGCCAAGTAAGAAAGCCAAGAAGTAATGGCACCTAAAAAGAGTACTAAAATAGTGCTCTTAGGAAAAAGAACTAAAGAGGGTGAAAATCTTAATCATCTGATTAAAGGCATTCTCCCTCAATTTCTTCCCAATGATTTTATACATGAGATGTCATTTACATTTAATGACGATCATATTTATGAAATCGAGCGAGAAAAATATCCAGCAACTATAAATTTAAATGACCCTCAAGAATTAGTTGATCATATTCATTATAAATATCCTGAAAGTTTAGATGTAATAGAAATTATACTAAACTTAGATAACATAAAAGGGTTTTTAGAAGGAAAGTCATCAGAGATTTTAGGTAAAATTTTTGATGAATAATTTATATGAGTTTTACAGACAAACAATTATTTTTTATCAGGGTAAATAAAGCCGCAGGAACATCTATATACTTTTATTTAAATAATAATAAAGTTCCTCATTTTTCTCATGAAATTATGAGAAGAAGCAAGGATTTTATTTATGAATCTATAAAAGAGCCTACATATTTGTTTGCAACAATGGTAAGAAATCCTTGGGCTAGAGCATTATCTTCATATACTTTTGTAAGTAGATGGCATTATACAAAGTTTTCTTTTGAACAGTTTTTGCAAATTCCATTTGATGAATTAAAAGAATTAGAAAAACCACCTTACTTTGTGTATGAACATTGTAAACCTCAAATAGAATATATTACAGATCAAAATGGTAAAATAGATTATTTAAATCATATAGGTAGGGTAGAAAAAATAAATGATACATGTAAATGGATATGTAAAACTTTTAATATACAAGAAAATGTGCCAATAGAGCATCGTAATAGCCAACGTAATAAAGTCATAGATTATAAATCTGCCTATAACGAAAAAACTAAAAAACTTGTTGCCAAACAATACGAAATAGACATTGATACTTTTAAATATACCTTCTAAAACACTTGACATATTTGTATTATTTGCTATAATATTTAAATAGTTAGGTAAGTAAGGAGAAGAGAAGAATGTTTCCAACTAGAGAAGTAATATCAGCAAGTGCGGCGGCACACAGATTAAATAATGGTTTTATAAAAAAGGATCAAATTCGCTTTGACGAAAAACATAAAAATAAAACCTGTAATAGCGACCTGCTTTACAATCATTTTTACAGAGAAAATCAAAAATTAAAAATCTTAGAAAAAGATTACGATATGGCGGATATCATTATTGACTATCTTAAAGGCTTAAGTTTTAAAGCAATCGAAAGAGAGCTCACTGAATTCGAAAAAAATGTCCTCAAATTAGTATCAGGCGATAATGTTGAGAAAGATAAAATTGGAATAACAGCATCTTTGCCTAAAGTTTACAGTAATAAAGTTGAACAAGACAGATGGACTGACAGAGAAAATGTTCTAGCAGGTACAAGTCAAGCAGTAGGAACTTTACATCAAAGAGGTTCTTTTAATGTAAAAATAGAATTCTGCAGATACATTCCACGAACTATGACATACTTAGTTACTACTAGTATTGATAATAAGCATATCTTAAAATTCTTTCACGATAAAAGTTTTGAGATCGGCAGTGATGTAAAGTTAGACGGATATGTAAAAAGTCAGGGCAGAGGTAGATATCACAACGGCCAAGAGACTATTATTAATAGAATTAAAATCAAGGAGTAATAGTTGAGCAGGTTAGTTACTATAGGATGTAGCCTTACAGAATATGCATATCCTACTTGGGCTGACATTACAGGCACACATTTCGATGAGCATTACAATTTGGGCAATCCAGGTTGTGGACATAATTACATGCTCAACATCTTTACAGAAGCAGACGTTTTATTAAACTTAGGAGAAGGAGATACTGTTATAGTAATGTCTACTTCTTTTATTAGATATGATGTTTGGTTACCAAAAGGAGATTGGGGTTGGCAGGGCAATGGCAATGTTTATACTGGAATGCCTGAGGAGTTTTTAAAAGACTATTACAGCGATGAGCATAACCTAATGCAAAGTTTTTCTTGCCTTAAATCAATATATGAAATATGTAAATCAAAAAATATAACTTTTGTATTGTTAAAAGGTTTCCCTACAGATTTTGAAAATCATTTTTATAATGTAGATGTAGAATTTTTTAATGAGCAAATAAATGATCTTTTTAATTTTAAAAATATTCCTTCTTTAAAAGAATTTACTGAGCAAGAAATAGGTGAATATAAAGGATATGATTGGCAAGATGGAGAATTAGACGCACACCCTACAATAGATATTCATAATAAGTATCTTAAAGAAACATTACCTGAATACAGTTTAAATAATGAGCATATAAATTTATTAGAATCCCGAATAGATTTATCCAGCAAGGAAAATAACAGACAGTTATTTGATGATTTTAAAGGTAAAAAATTAGGTAGTTTAATTACTAGAAATTTTAGTAATGACTATATGAAAAATTTTAAATACTCTGGTTAGCAATTAGCCATTCTTTTTCTTTTTCAAACCAATCAGTATAAACTAAGTGATTAAAATTATGTTTTATATCTTGTTCTAATTTTATAAAATTTTCTCTAGTACAATTTGCTGAATTGTAATGTGATATACCTTGCTCTAAACCCATTAAAAACTCTTTTACATTTGTTCCTGTAAATCTTTGATCGTTTGGATTAAAAAATAAATGCTCAAAAGTTCTAAACCCTAATAATCTCATAAACTCATGATTTTTTCTATGTCCAATTACCAAGAACGGTAAATTATTTAAAATAGGCCATAATATTTTCTCAGATAAAATACTCACGTCTTTATCAAAAACTTGCATGTCATGAGTTTCTGATACTATTTCATAATAAACTTTCTTTCTTAAATCGTTCATTATGTTGTTTAACCTTTGGTTTTGCTGATCGTCATTTTCAATATTATATGGAAAATTTCTCATAAAAGTAGAAATTTTATCTTTTTCTTCTGGAACATTGTTCACATCACATACTAATTCTAATCTTGATTTAACGTCATTGTTGTTTAATTTTTGGTGTGCAATCTCTTCTCCAAGAAAAGAAAATACTCCTTGCTCTATGTAAGGCGTAAGTTTTAATGCTGTTAAACATCTTATATCTCTAATTACTCTGTTTAAAAAAATAAATTTTTTGTCTTTGTCATCAGTGCATAAGTGGTCTTCAAATTTACAAAAAGAATTAAATGTTCCTCTGTCCTCTTCAAAATAATATTTTCCTTGACTTAAAAATTCTGTGCTAAAAACACTTGCAATTTTTCTATTATTAAGTTGATGTGGTTGCCTGTGAATATTGGATATACCATGAATTATAATATTATTATTTTGTAATCCTTTTTGAACTAAAACACTATCTAAATTAATCATGTTATTAGATAATCTATTTAAATTATTTTGGGTAACATCTATATAATCGTATGTATGCTCTAGTGGTTGACTAATTAGGATAGGAACATTATTTCTTTTTAATATTTCTATAGTTTCTTTCTTTAAACATCTTACCCAAGCAATATTAAATCTGTCTATGGTATTAGGTAATGTTACTAAGTAACAGGCTGGTTGAGTATTATCATAATCGTGTATAGTAACATTTTTATAATGCTCTGTTTTAAATCTTTTTTGCCAGGCATTATGGTTTCTATCTGCCCATTCTAAGTTGTCTGAACCCGCATAGTTGTTAGACATATCTAGTAATATGTCGTTGATGCACAAAAAGTCATTATCTGGTAATGTTTGTTCTGTGATTATTTGAAGCATGTATATATTTATAAGTAGATAAATAGTATTGTTAGGTTAAAAGGAGACACAAACATGGCAGAGGTAGAAGGAAAAGGCAACGTAACTGTTGACTTGGAAAAATATACTGAACTTGTTCTTAAAGTTGATGAAGCTCAGGACAAGATCAATGAAATGGAGACTCTTAGAAAAGAGCTCAAAATAGCAACTGCGGCCGCAAAACCAGTAGAAAGGTTTTCGTTCGGAGCACTTTTTAGAGATGAAAATGACATCAATGAAAAGGCAATTATTGGGTTCATGAGTTTCGGACTAATGGTTGTATTTGGTGCATGTGATTTAATCACAGCATTTTGGGATATGGATCTTAAAATATCAGATACAATTTACACATCATTTGTTGTTGTAACATTAGGTTCATTTGGTATAAGTGAGGCAGGAAAGGCCTTTAGCAAACAGTAAAAACTGGATATTTTAAATGTTTACAAAACACTTTGTAAGAATGTTGACTCGAGAAGAGCTTACAGATGAGGAAGTAATTTTATATTACGACATCGTCCAGAGCGTCGTAGCAACTAAACTACTTACAGCATATGACGAAGAAAAGTCAAAAGTTGGGGTAGAGGTTATGGCTTATACATCAGAAGATGATGAAGGCGATATGTGGATATACGAAATTGTTTTGGAAGAACATATAGAACCTGCAGAAGGTGATAATATATCTGAAGAACTTTTTAAAGAGTTTGACGATTTACAGTTTACATTTGAAGCATCTATAGAAATATGATCCTTGAAGTACATTATCTAGGCAATGAATTTATTGTCTATGATAAGCAAGGTAACAGGATTACAGACAGAAACATTTTAAGCGAGTTGGCGTTTATACAGCCTCCTGGCTACAAAAGTGTCTTTGATATAGAAGTAAAAAATTATACTCCTGAAACAAACACACCTCAACCTCTGAATATTCAAGTAAATCTATTGACATAGCCAGAATTTCTGTTATACTATAATTCATTTAATTAAATATTAGTATATAAAGGAATAAATATGTCGTTCAATAAAGTATTCAATCAAGAAGAAGTCGCAAGGCTTAAAAAATTAATCCAGGAAGGAGATCAAGTCCTTCATGAAGTCGATGCTCTTAGTACAGGGCTCAGAGAAACAGTTAAAGCAATAGCAGAAGAGATGGATATTAAACCATCTATCCTGATGAAAGCAGTAAAAATAGCTCACAAAGCCAAGTTCACAGATGAACGTAATAACTTTGACGAGCTAGAAACAATTTTAGAAGTTGTTGGAAAAACACTTTAATTGTTGACTATTTAATTGAAAACAATTATAATTAAGTTTTACAGGTAAATTATCTATGAGTTATGTAGACGCATTTTATGAGCAGTCTAAAGACGTTGTAACCGTCATTGAGAGAGTTAATGGCGAACGTATCATTAAAGAACTTAAACCTGTACACAATTTTTATTATAAAGACCCAAAAGGTAAATCCACAAGTATATATGGCGATCCTGTAACAGAGGTACGTTGTACTAACATAAAAGACTTTAAAAAGAATGTAGGTATAAACAAGCATAATGGCTTGTATGAGAGTGATATAAGGCCTCTTAATAAAACACTTGCAGAGCATTATACAAATGGACAAGCACCTAAATTACAAACAGCATTTATAGATATTGAGGCAGACTTTGATCCTGCAAGGGGATATAGTAGTCCTCAAGATCCATATTCAATAATAACAGCAATAGGTGTTTATTTAGATTGGATGGACAGCATGATATGTTTGGCTGTACCTCCTAAAAGAATATCTTTTGAGCAGGCAAAAGAAATGACAAAACACATGCCTGAGGTTATATTGTATAAAACAGAAAAAGAAATGCTAGATGCGTTTTTAACTGTAATAGATGATGCAGATATTATAAGTGGTTGGAATAGTGAAGGTTATGACATACCTTATATTGTAAACCGTATTATAAGAGTTATGGGTAAAGCAGAAACTAGAAGGCTTTGCTTGTTAAAAAAATTACCAAAAGAAAGAAAGTTTGAGCAGTATGGCAGAGAAGTTACCAGTTACGACCTAGTTGGTCGGGTTCATCTAGACTATCTTAACTTATATAGAAAATACAATTATGAAGAACGACATAGTTATAGGCTAGACTATATAGGCGAGATGGAAGTAGGCGAGACTAAAGTTCCTTATGAAGGTAGTCTAGATAGACTTTATAATCATGACTTTGAAAAGTTTTTAGAATATAACATACAAGACGTAATGTTGTTGGCTAAAATGGACAAGAAGTTACAGTTTATAGATTTAGCAAACATTATTGCACACGAAAATACAATTTTATTACCACAAACAATGGGCGCCGTTGCAACAACAGAACAAGCAATTATAAATGAGGCACACAGAAGAGAATTTGTTGTTCCTGATAGGCCTAAGGCTTCTGACAGAGATCAGGCGGCTGGTGCCTTTGTGGCAACTCCTAAGAAAGGATATCATGAATGGGTAGGTAGTATGGACTTAAACAGTCTATATCCTAGTGTGTTTAGAGCATTAAACATGGCGCCTGAAACTATTGTTGGGCAGTTACGTTTAGACTACACAGAAGAAACAATAAACAATGCCATGCGACTAGAAAAGAAATCATTTAGTGATGCCTGGCACGGCAAGTTTGGTACTGATGAGTTCGAATTTGTTAGAGAAAAAGACGTAAATCATGTAATGCATTTAGATATGGAAGATGGTGCTAGTGTTGAGGTAACTGGTGCAGATGTTTATAATTTAGTGTTTAACAGTGGGCAACCTTGGAACATCAGTGCTAATGGCACAATATTTAAAACAGACTTCCAAGGCATTGTGCCTGGACTGTTAGAACGTTGGTATGCAGAAAGACAAGAAATGCAGAAGAAGAAAAAGGAGGCAACTGATTCTGAGGAGATAGCATTTTGGGATAAAAGGCAGTTAGTTAAAAAGATTCAGTTAAACAGTTTGTATGGTGCTATACTTAATCCAGGTTGTAGATTTTATGATAAACGTATAGGACAAAGTACAACATTAACAGGCAGAAGTATTACTAGGCACATGGGAGCCCAAACTAATCTCATGTTTACTGGAGAATATGATCATGAAGGAGACACAATAATTTATGGAGACACAGACTCTGTATATTTTACTGCCGTTCCAGCCTTGCCAGAAGGAGAAGAGTTAAACATGGATAGTGCTATTGCACTATATGATCATGTTTCTGATAAAGTAAGTGAAACATTTCCACAGTATTTGAAAGATACATTTAATGTGCCCTTAGAAACAGGACAAGTAATGAAAGCAGGTAGAGAAGTAGTTGGACGTTCTGGACTGTTTTTAACTAAGAAAAGATATGCAATATTTTGTTTAGATATTGAAGGTTATCAGCCTGAAGGCGGAAAACTTAAAGCAATGGGTTTAGAGATTAAACGTAGTGATACTCCTGAATTTATTCAAGACTTTTTAGAAGAAACTTTAGTTGATTCTTTACAAGGTATGGGCGAAGATCATGCTATACAAAAAATTAAAGATTTTAAGGAATACTTTAAAGGCTTAGATCCTTGGAAGAAAGGTATGCCTAAACGTGCAAACAATGTTACTATGTACACCGCAAAACTTATGCAAAAGGCTAAAGTGCCTGAAAATTACAGATTGCATAAATTAGATGCAGTAAAAAATGAAGGGCAAAGTAATATGATTCCAGGTCATGTAAGAGCAAGTATAAACTGGAATAATCTAAGACAAGCAAATAGCGACAATTACAGTCTGCCTATAACTGATGGTATGAAGGTAGTTGTATGTAAATTGAAAAATAACCCTATGGGATATACAAGTGTTGCATATCCTACAGATGAGTTGAATTTGCCACAATGGTTTAAAGAGTTGCCTTTTGACGAAGAAGCAATGGAAGAAAGTGTTGTGGATAAAAAAGTAGAAAATGTATTAGGTCCATTAGGATATGATTTAAGTAGGACTACAGAAAGTGAAACACTTTCTACATTTTTTGAATTTTGATCTAAAAAAACTGGTAAAAATATGTTGACAGATCTAAATAATAAGTGTATAATATCATGATATTCTTGGAGATAAAATATGGCGATTAAAGATGTATTTAAAGATGTTCTAAAACACACACATGGTTTAGGCATTTTTGAAATGGTAAAAATTACAGGCTCAATAGATAAGACAGAAATAGAAACTGTTGATGCTGATAAAACTGTAATTTTTAAAGGTGAAACAGTAAACCCTGTAGCAGAGTTTGTAGACTCTACAGTTGGTTTAAGCAGAATGCAAGTGTTACAAGGGTACTTGCAGTATCCTGGCTTTGATGACGAAAATGCAAAGCAAGAAGTAATTATGCAGGAACGTAATGGTGAGAATATTCCTGTAGAAATAAAATTTACTGCGGCAGATGGAAACGATGCACATTATAGATTTATGTTAGCAGATGTAATTAACCAGCAATTAAAAGCAATTAAATTTAAAGGTGCTGAGTTTGATGTAAACATAGTTCCTACACAAAAGAATTTAAAAGACTTAGGTTACTTTAATAGTGTATTAGGCGGTTTTGAGGCAAACTTTAGTCCTAAAACTGATGGTACTAGTTTATGGTTCCATATAGGTGATGGTGTAAGTGACAGAACAAAAATTTTAATTAGTAATGAAATAGAAGGAAGTATTACTAAGGATTGGAGATGGCCACTTGATATTGTTCTTAAAATTTTAAGATTAAGCGACTCAGGTAATTGCGTTATGAGTATTAACGATCAAGGTCTTTTACAAATAATTGTAGATAGTGGTATTGGAAAATACACATATTTACTACCAGCAAGAAGTTAATGAACGATAGACAATTAGAAAAATATTATAAACTAGTAGTAGGTATTTTACTTGCGTCATTCTTGTTATTTATTTCTGCACCTGCATTTGGTAGTGGTAGTGCTAAAATTGGCGGTACTTTTGTTAATAGTGACTCTTCTACTTTAAATGGTAGTTTAGATTATCGATGGGAAGAAGGGAAGTGGCAACAAACATTTGAAAGTGATTATCAATACAAAAAAGAAGATGACACTGAAGTAATGAATGAATTGTTTTTGAATACAAAAGCAAATTTTACATTCTCTCCAAAATATTATGTGTTTGGTGTAGCACAATATGACTATGACAAATTTAGAGCAGATGGTGATAGAAAAGTTTTAGGTGTAGGATATGGTATAAAACTTTTGAGAACCGAAAGATTTAAATCCAGTAACGAGTTTTCAATAGCACAACTTAATACTGATACTATAAGTGAAATGATTTACAGAAACAGTTTATGGTTTGCATATAAAGTTTCTGACAATGTAAATTTTACAAATAAGTTTTTGTATGAAGAAGGTAGTGACAGTGATGTCTTTATTAGGAACGAAACTGCCTTAAATTATAATTTTAGTAATGGACTTGTTTTTAGTTTAAACAATACTTACACGGAAGATCCTATAGACAATAATGTGTTAAGTATTTCATTAGGAAAAAAATGGTGAGACCTGCAGGATTACATATAGAAAGCGGTTGGGCTGACGAAGAACGTAAAAAGAAGAAGAAAAAGAAAAAGGAAAAGTAATGTACGATTTAGGAAAAACACAAAAAGATTATGCAATATATTTGCCTGCCATCAGTAGTTTCTATGTAAAGCAATTAGATAAACTGCAAAAAGAAGGTGCACCAAGAGTCCCTGAAGGTTTAGAATTAGGGCATGAGGGAATGGATTTCCTAAAAGATCAAGACACTTATTGGCATTATCCTTGGGGATTGTATTCAGCCGGTCATGCTCAGTTAGATCTAAATAAACTAGATGGCGAGCCTATGATTACTGATAGAGACAGAAATAAAACATTAATACTTGGCGACTCAGGTGGTTTTCAGATTGCTACAGGTGTTATTAAAATGGACTGGGCTAATGCAATAAACCCTAATGACCCTGAAAGAGAAAAACTTGTAGAAAAAATTCTTAAATGGGAAGAAGAACAATGTGATTGGGCAATGACATTAGATGTTCCTCCTTTTGCGGCCTTCCCTCCTTTTAATAAAAAAACAGGATTAGAAACATTTGAACAAACAATGCAGATCAGTTTATATAACTTAGACTACTACATGAAGAACAGAACACCAGGTAAGTGTAAGTTTTTAAATGTTATGAGTGGTGTAGATGAGCCTACATGTGATCACTGGTATGAGCAAGTTAAACATTTTAGTGATCCTAAGTTCTGCAAAGATGCATATGGTAATAGTGAACTAGCATTAGAAGGATATGCTTTTGCTGATTTACAAAAACGTAACATGAGAATGGCCCTTAGAAGGATACTTAAACTTAGAGAAGATGGATTACTGGAAGGCAAAGGTTGGATACACTTCTTGGGTACAGGTAAACTAGACTGGGCCTGCTACTTAACAAGCATACAAAGAATGTTAAGAAAACATGACAGTGATAATATCTGTTTGAGTATGGATGCCGCAAGTCCATTTGTTAATAGTGCATATGGTAGTACATACACACATAACAGTTTCCATCCTAAAAAGTTTAGTTACTTAATGGATAGAGCAATAGACAATCAACAGTTAAAAGGCTCCAAGTTGCCTATGCCTTTTGCACATTCTCCTATAATGAGCAGACTTACTGCTGGAGATATATGTGCAATGGCTGAAGGCGATTTAGATAAGAACGGTAAGGCAAAAGGTCCAACAAGTACAAGTTGGGACACACAGAGTTACTTATATTACATGGCTCATAGTGTTTACAACCATATTACCGCAGTACAAGAAGCAAACAGACTTGCTGATGTAGAAAAATACAGAACTAATATACATTACAGTGATTATATAAATGATAAAAAATCAGGTAAAAGTAATGAATTTAGTCCTTATGTTCCTGCTAAAGCATTGTACTTTGATAGTTTCTGTCAGGAAGTATTAGACCCTGCTTGTCCTAATCCTTATGAACTTATAGAAGAAAATATAAAACTATTGGACGAAATGAGTTTTGGTGCAAAAACAAATGCAGGATTTGGAGCATTTTTTGAAGAAGAAGATTTTGATGCAGACGATGATGTAAATGCAATGACACATGAAATTATGTCAGGAGATTTTGAGGCATGATTTTTTCCAAAGGCAAAGAAGTAGATCATACTGTATGTAAAGGTAATGATACTTTGTTTGTCTCTGGCTGGCAACCTAAAGAAGAAATTTTAGCAAGAGCTTTGAATCAGAAAATTAATTATATACATTTTACAGATTTTAATCCTGTATTAGGAAAGCAATTTAATTTATGGGAAAAACTTATAAATGATCTGTTAAAAGTAAAAGACTTATTTGTAACAGTAGAGTTTGAACCTAAGTATTGTAGAGATATTATTGAAATGGGCTTCAACAAAAAGAAAAATTTTGTTCCTGTTTTATTATTTAATGTTCCAGATGCATATGAATTTAATGACAATTCTACATTTAAAGTTACAGACAAATGGTTTGCAGGTAGTAATGCTGGTATGTGGTCAGCACCGTTAAAAAATGTTTTTAAAAAATCATATTTAACTTCATGGAGCAAATATTTAGACAGGCAAGAAATATTATGAAAATAGAGTTGACAGGAACAGATAATCATAATATAATAACAAAACTGGAGATCGATGCAGATTTATCTGATCATGAACAGTTGGAAACAGCACTTATGCGAATTTTATTGTTTTTAGAAAAAAATGGTGCAGAGTTTCCAGAAGAATTTAACGAATTTTTAGAAGAGTACGGTTTAGATGAAGAGTAAATCAGAAAAAGATAAACTTGTAAAAAAACTTTTACAAAGGACACCTGATCCTGATAAAGATGAAGACTTACAAGAAGAAAATGAGCCAACAGATTTTGATTCCTATCAAGATGCTGTTGATTACGTTTTAAATAAAGCAAAAAATTTTAAACCTAAAACAGATGGAAATAATTAATTTTTTATTAGGAATAATATTTACAATAGCCGCATTTATTTTTATGATAGGCTCTGCTGTTTTAGTACACGAAAAGAAACAAAGACAGAGAGCAGGATTAACTGATTATTATGATCAGCCTATAAAAAAGGAAAATGATTGAAGTTTTAATTATAAGTTTATTGTTTGTTACATGGGCCGCAGTTGGCTTACATGTAATTAAAGAGTTTGTGAGAAATCACATTGAATAGGAGATTTTATGATAGAACCTAGTGTTAAAAAGCCAAGTTTATTCAGAAGAGTCACAA
>Ga0160423_10000849_pt1 | contig 25469 bp, 29 predicted proteins | sample CRUFie14St8metaG_FD_108191 | JGI IMG/M metagenome (GOLD analysis project Ga0160423, IMG submission 108191) | Marine microbial communities from the Costa Rica Dome - CRUD Field 142mm St8 metaG | ecosystem: Environmental > Aquatic > Marine > Oceanic > Photic zone | place: Costa Rica: the Eastern...
AACATATCAAGAACATAGAATTTTGGTTTTTTTTGATCTTCATGTACAGAATATGTTTGATTTTCAAACCAATATTTCTGCCATTTTTCTTCTATTTTACGAAAATCGTACTTCATTTTTGTTGAGTTAGTTAAGGCAAAGTTAATGAATAACTTCAAACTAAAATAGAATTTTATATTTTAGCAAACTATATGGCATTTGAAACTAAAAAAATTTTTACTTCTTCTTTTTTTTCATCTTCAGTATCAGTAGTTATAAGTCTATCACTTGTCTTATTTATTGTAGGAACTTTATTCTTAGTTTTAATTAATGCTCAAAAATTATCTGAGTATGTCAAGGAAAATATAGGTTTTTCTGTAATGCTTGAAGAAACCACTAGTGAGCTAGACTGTTTGCGCTTTCTTAAAGAGATAGATGCCAATAATTTTTCTAAAAGTGCAATCTTAGTATCAAAAGAACAAGCAACAAAAGAACTTAGAAATGAATTAGGAGAGGATTTTGTAGATTTTTTGGGCTACAGTCCTCTTCTGTCTTCAATTGATGTAAAGCTAAATGCTAATTATGCCAACCCCGATAGTTTACTTAAAATAAAAAATCAACTATATAAAAACAAAAATGTATTTGAAGTGTATTATCAAGAAGATTTAGTTGAAAAAATTAACAGTAATGTTAATCGAATTTCAATCTTTTTGCTTGCGTTTTGCTCTTTATTATTAATAATTGCTTTTGTTCTTATCAATAATACTATTAGGCTTTCCGTTTACTCAAAAAGGTTTATAATTAGAACTATGCGACTAGTTGGAGCTAAAAACTCATTTATTCAAAAACCATTTCTTATAAATGGTTTATATCAAGGTTTATATGGCGCAATTTTTGCTATCTTTATGTTAATTGGTTCGTTACAACTAATACAAAAAGAAGCTATACATGTTTTAAATATCTCTGATTTGAAAGTTATAGGAACTGTGTTTCTTTTAATATTTACATTTGGAATATTTATTAGCTGGATATCTACCTATTTGTCCGTAAAAAAATATATTAAACTAACTGAACATAAACTATATAAATAAACAATTATGGATTTTGTATTTAAAAAGAAAAATTTTACTCTACTTTTTGTTGGAATAGCATTTATTCTTAGTGGTCTAATTTTAATGATTGGAGGCGGATCAGAAGATCCAACAAAGTTTTCTGATGAAATCTTTAACTTTCAAAGATTAACTCTAGCTCCTATATTAATTACTATTGGATTTATTATTGAATTTTTCGCGATTATGATAATCACTAAAAATGCGGAGGACAAAAAATAAATGGAAATAATTAATGCTATTATTCTTGGTATCATCCAGGGACTTACAGAGTTTCTTCCTGTTAGTAGCAGCGGTCATTTAGAAATTGTAAAAAAATTACTCGGTCAAGAAATAGTTGGGGAAAAAAGTCTTTTAATGACTGTAGTTTTACATTTTGCAACAGCTTTAGCCACCTTATTTGTTTTTAAAAATGAGGTGCTCTCAATTATAAAAGGTTTATTATTATTTGATTTTAAAAATGACGAATTTAAATTTTCTTTGAAAATTATATTATCAATGATTCCCGCTGTGTTTATTGGATTAGTCTTTGACAAAGAGGTAAAACAATTGTTTAGCAGCGGCATCTTTTACATAGGTATAATGTTAATAATAACTGGTATTTTACTCTTATTTGCAGACAAATCTAAACCTAGTAGTAAAAACATTAACTATCAAGATTCTCTGTTAATAGGACTTTCGCAAGCAATTGCAATTATTCCAGGAATTTCAAGATCAGGAGCTACAATTTCAACCTCAGTTCTTTTAGGTATTGATAAAGAAGCTTCAGCTCGTTTTTCATTTTTAATGGTTGTACCTCTAATTTTCGGAAAAATATTGCAAGATTTTTTTTCTGGTAATATTGTTTATGAAGATACAATTTTTACAAGCTTACTAGCTGGCTTTTTTGCAGCATTAATTACTGGTTTTTTTGCCTGCAAACTAATGATTAGTATTGTCAAAAAAAGCAAACTAAAATACTTTTCTATTTATTGTTTTTTAGTTGGATTGTTAACTCTCATTTATTCAAGCTAAAATTATGTTAGACCCTCTTAGTTCATTAGATGAAATTTTAACTGGTAAAATTTTATTAATAAATAAACCTCAAAACTGGACTTCATTTGATGTTGTAAAAAAAATTAAATCAATAATCAAACAAAAACATAATATTTCAAAAGTTAAAATTGGACATGCTGGTACTCTCGATCCACTGGCTACTGGACTTCTTATTATTTGCACTGGAAAGTTTACTAAGAAAATAGCTGAAATACAAGAACAAAAGAAAACTTATATAGGAGAACTAATTTTAGGTAAAACCACACCTTCTTATGATCTTGAAACTAGTTTTGATGCACATTTTCCAACTCAACACATTAATCACGAAATGCTAATTGCAGCATCAAAAAGTTTTATTGGAAAAATTAATCAAACACCCCCGTTATATTCTGCTCTTAAAGTCAAAGGAGAGCGATTATATCATAAGGCTAGAAGAGGGGAAAAAGTAAAAATATCAAGTAGAAAAGTAGAAATATCAAATTTTATTTTAACAGATATTTTACTTCCAAAAATCCAATTTAAAATTGTTTGTAGTAAAGGAACATATATTAGATCTATTGCTTATGACTTTGGAAAAAAAGTTGATAGCGGTGCATATTTAAGTTCTTTAAAAAGAACAAAGATTGGTGAATACATGCTATCTAATTCATTAGAAATAAGTGATCTCTTAAATTAAAAGTATGTTTTTCTTGACATCGGCTTTTGTATATACTATCTTTGAAAAAAAAATGGAACATGAAATATAAATTGTCAATGTTTGATTTTGCTCTGCCTCAATCTAGAATTGTTAACAAACCTAGAGAAAATCGTGAAGATGCAAAATTGATGATCTTAAATCGTGAGACAAATGATATCCAACACTCAAAAATGGAAAATTTTGGTGATTTTTTTGATGAGGGAGATGTTGTTGCAATAAATAACACCAAAGTTTTTCCAGCACGTCTATATGCAAATAAAGAAAAAACCGGAGCTAAAATTGAAGTTTTTCTTCTTCGAGAGCTTAATAAAAAGAATAGGCTATGGGATGTTCTAGTAGATCCTGCTAGAAAAATTAGAATAGGTAATAAACTTTTTTTTGGTGAGAATGATGAATTAATCGCTGAAGTTATTGACAACACCACCTCTAGAGGAAGAACTTTACGTTTTCTTTTTGATGGAAATCATGAAGAATTTAAATCCACATTAAATATGCTTGGTGAAACTCCATTGCCAAAACATATAGGTAGAACACCAACATCAATGGATAACGAAAGATTCCAGACAATTTATGCTAAACACGAAGGAGCCATTCATGCACCAACTGCAGGAATGCACTTTAGTAAAATTACTATGAAAAAAATGGAGATAAAAGGGATAGACTTTGTTCCTATCACTCTACACGTGGGGCTTGGTACGTTTAATGAAATTATGGTTGAAGATCTATCAAAACATAAAATGGAATCCGAAGAAATATTTATTCCAGAAAAATCAGCTAAGATTATTAATAATTCAAAAAAACTTAATAAAAAAATATGTGCGGTTGGTACAACTGTAATGAGAACTCTTGAAAGTTCTGTGTCAACTAAAAATGAATTGATACCTTTTCATGGATGGACTAATGTGTTTTTATTTCCCCCATATAATTTTCATGTTGCAAATTGTATGCTAACAAATCTTCATTTACCCAAATCATCTCTTATGATGCAAGTTGCGGCCTTTTCAGGGCTAGATTTGCTAAAGAAAGGTTACAAAGAGGCCATTTCGAAGAAATATAATTTTCATACATACGGAGATGCTATGCTCATTTTATAATTATGAATAAAACAGCATTAATACTAGCTGCTGGTTTTGGTGAAAGAATGAAAGCATCTATGCCAAAACAATTCTTAATTTTAAATAATAGACCTATATTAATGCAAACAATAAATAAATTTGCTGATTTTGATGACATAATAGTTGTTATTAATCAGGCATATTTTAATTTATGGGATAAATTATGCGCAAAATATAACTTTACAATTAAACATAAAGTAATTGCTGGTGGAGAAAATAGATTTAATTCTGTTAAAAATGGTCTACGTCTAATTTCAGATGATTGCGTAGTAGCTATTCACGATGGTGTTAGACCTTTTGTGTCAAAAAATTTAATTAATAAAATAATAAACAAAGTAATGGTTGGAAGTAAAAATATTGGGCTAGTTCCAACAATTCCAATTAAAGATTCCATCTGTATAATAAAAAAAAAATTTCAACATATTGATAGAAATAATATGTTTTTAATACAGACTCCTCAATGTTTTTTTAGCGAAAACATAAAAAAAGCATACAAACAGGAATTTCAAAATTCATTTACAGATGACGCTTCTGTATTTATTAAAAATAATGGAAAAATAGACACTATAGTAGGTGAGGAATCAAATATAAAAATTACTACACAAGAAGATTTAAAAATTTTTTCGCACCTAATTCAATAACGGTTTAACAACACTTTCATTGGTTAGCTTAAAGTTTTTAATATTTGTGATTAAGTTTAATCCAGGATTTTTACCTTCAGTAATTGAACCTAAAGAATTGAATTTTAGTGCTTTAGCCCCATTTAAACACCCGATTTTCAATAATGTGTTTAAACAATATGTTGAGTTGTTTTGAATAATTAAAAGTTCTTCTAAAATAGACAAATTTTCATTTGAGGCTAAGCTATCGGTACCTACGCATAAAGTGTCTTTGTCAAATTTATCATAACTTGGTAAAACTCCTTCAATAAATAAATTTGCTTTTGGACAAGTACAGCATAATTTGTTTTCAACTTCTATTTTTTTTGCAAATGTATTATGCACAAAAATTATTTGTTTATTAAAATTATTAATCAATTCATAACTGTTTGGTGTTTCGCTCCAGATTGATAAATCTGCCTCTAGTTGTTTTAACCATTTAAATATATTTCCTTCTTTTTTTTGCAAATAATCTCTCTCCGATTCTGTCTCTAAATTGTGAATAGAAATTAAATCATTCTTTCCCACATAATTTAAAATCATATGCATTAATCTTGGATGAACGCCGTAAGTTGAATGTGGTACAATCGTTGATTTTAAATTATATTTAACAAACTTGTTATATAACCACTTTGCATAATTAAAGCATTGGTCAACTTGATTATTTTTAACTCCATATAACTCAATAAAATTATAATATTTTAAATTATTCTTTACTTTTTGTTTTAAAGTATAATCTGTATTACAAATGTCACCAACACCCATAATTCCATTTTTAATCATTAAATTTTCTGCATATTCAATTGCTTCATGAATGTTTTCATTATTGATTTTTTTTAATTGTAATTCTTTAATAAAATCTACAAGGCCTACTTGCTTTGATATTTTCTTTTGCAAATAACTAAGCTCTAAATGACAATGAGTGTTTATAAATCCTGGACATATTATACCCTCAAATACTTCAAGTTTATTTGTTGGTGTTTTTTTTCGAGAATCTATTACTGAAATAATTTTTCCTGATTTATCAACATTTACCACTCCTTCTTTGATAGGTTTTTGATCTAATGGAAATAAATAATCTGCTGTTAAAAATCTCATAGAACAAAAGTACTATATCTTTGCAAAATTATGTCCAACAAAAAAGATATACGACTTTTAAGTTTAAATGAACTTATCTTATTCTGTAAAGAAAATAAATTGCCTACATATAGGGCAAAACAAATTTATGAATGGTTGTGGAAAAAAAATGTTAAATCTTTTGATGATATGAGCTCTATTTCACAAAAAACAAGAAATATGCTTAAGGATGTTTTTTGGATAAACAACATTAAAGTTTACTCACAAGATATAAGCATAGATAATACGATAAAATATGGATTAAGATTACATGACCAAAATATAGTTGAAGGTGTTTTAATTCCGTCAAAAAAGAGAATTACAGCATGCATATCTTCTCAAGCAGGATGTAGTTTGTCTTGCAACTTTTGTGCTACAGGAAAATTAACGTTAAAGCGTAATTTAACGTCATCAGAAATTTATGACCAAGTTTTTTTACTTAATGAAGAATCAAAAAAATATTTTGAAAAACCAATTACAAATATTGTATATATGGGAATGGGAGAGCCTCTTTTAAATTATAAATGCTTACTTGAAAGTATAGATTTTATTACCACAAAAAAAGGCTTGAACATGTCTCCTAAAAGGATAACCGTTTCTACAGTTGGAATTGCTAAACTAATTAAAAAATTAGGTGATGATATGGTAAAATTTAATCTTGCAATTTCATTACATTCAGCTGAAGATTCAAAAAGAAGTAATCTAATGCCTATTAATAATAACATTAACCTAAATCAATTAAAAGAGGCTGTTGAATATTTTTATAAAAAAACAAAGACAAGAATAACATATGAATATATACTTCTAAAAAATATTAATGATTCAATAAATGATGCTAAAAAACTACTCGATTTTATTAAAATCACACCATGTAAAATAAATTTAATTGAGTATAACACTGTTTCTGATTTTGAATTTGAAAAGAGTACAAATAAAAAAACAGATTTGTTCATAAACTTTTTAGAAAAACATAATGTTATTGTAAATTTGAGAAAAAGCAAAGGAAAAGATATTAATGCAGCATGCGGTCAATTAGCAAATCAAAATGAATTGAGATAACTAAATTTTTATTATAAAATTAATGAGTGATTTAAAAAAAATAACCGTGCCAATAAAAAATGAAATGGAATTATTTGAAAAAAAATTCAAAGAATCTGTTTCAAGTGATGTGGCTATAGTAGATAAAATCATGCACTATATCATAAAACGAAAAGGTAAACAAATAAGACCTATTTTTGTTTTCTTATCGGCAAAACTTTTTGGGAAAATTTCTAAATCATGCTATACCGCCGCTTCTCTTATAGAACTATTACATACTGCTACACTAATACATGATGACGTAGTAGATGAGTCTAATCTAAGACGTGGTGTTTTTTCTATTAATGCGGTCTGGAAAAATAAGATTGCTGTGCTTGTTGGGGATTTTTTGTTAAGTAAAGGTCTTCTTTTGTCTGTAAAAAATAAAGAATATAAAATGCTTGAGATTATGTCTAATGCTGTTGAAAAAATGAGTGAGGGAGAATTATTGCAAATGGAAAAATCAAGAAAACTAAATGTTTCAGAGGCAGATTATTATAAAATTATTAGAAAAAAAACAGCTACCTTAATATCCGCTTGTTGTGAAAGTGGCGCTGTTGCATCCAAACAATGTGATGCTGTCCGTGAAAAAATGCGTTTATTCGGAGAGTACGCTGGAATGGCGTTCCAAATTAAAGATGATCTTTTTGACTACGAATCGAATATAAATATTGGCAAACCAAAAGGCATTGATATTAAAGATAAGAAATTAACTTTACCTATAATTTATAGTTTAAATAAGGTCTCATACAATCAAAAAAGAACAATTATTAATACTGTAAAAAAGGATTATGACAAGGATGAGAAAATAATTGAATTATATAATATTGTAAAATCCAGCGGCGGTATCGATTACTCTAAAAAAATTATGAGAGAATATCATGATAAGGCTATTGATATACTAAACGAATTTGATGATAATGACGCTAAAAACAGTCTCATGTTGTTGCTCAAATTTATAATAAATAGGAAGAAATGATTGATTCGGATACAATTGATAAGATCTTTGAAGCCGCAAAAATTGAAGAAATAATAGGTGATTTTGTTGAGCTAAAAAAAAGAGGCGTAAACTTCCTTGGAAGATGTCCTTTCCATAATGAAAAGACTCCATCATTTACAGTTTCTCCTACTAAAGGAATTTACAAATGCTTTGGCTGTGGTAAGGGCGGGAATGTTGTAAATTTTATTATGGAAATCGAACACTATAACTATCCTGAAGCGCTAAAATATATAGCTAACAAATATAATATTGAAGTGGTTGAAAATGAGCTCACTTTTGAACAAAAGGATAAAAAAAATAAAAAAGATAATCACTATTTAATTACAGACTACGCAAAAAATATTTTTAAAAAAAATCTAAATAGTAACGAAGGTAAAAACATTGCATTAAGATATTTTAAAGAAAGAGGCATATCAGATCATATGATTGAAAAATTTGAGCTTGGTTATGCAATATCAAAAACAAATTTTTTAACAACTACAGCATTAAAAAATAATTATAACCCTCAACTACTAATCGATGCCGGATTATCATTGGCTAATGAAAATAATAATCAGATAGTAGATCGTTTTAAAGACCGAATAATTTTTCCAATTCATAGCTTTACAGGAAGAGTACTCGGATTCGGGGGAAGAGCACTAAAAGAAAGTGCAAAAGCAAAATACTTAAACTCCCCTGAAACCTTAATATACCATAAAAGCAAAGTTTTATATGGATTATATCAAGCTAAAACTGATATAAAAAAAGAAGATGAATGTTATATTGTTGAAGGTTATACTGATGTAATTTCTTTATTTGACAAAGGAATTAAAAATGTTGTCTCGGCATCAGGTACAGCTTTAGGTGTAGAGCAACTTAGATTAATTTCCAGAATAACTGAAAACATAACGTTATTGTTTGATGCTGATGATGCAGGAATAAAAGCTACTTACAGAACGATTGATCTTGCTTTACAAGAAGGACTCGATGTCAATACAGTTGTTTTTCCTGAGGGTGAAGATCCTGATTCATTTTCAAAAAATAGAAGTAAAGAAGAACTAAAAAAATATTTAGAATCAGAAAAACTTAATTTTATTGACTATAAAATTTTTATTTCAAAATTAAATTCAATTTTAGATCCCAAAAAAATTACTATTATAAAGAGAAATATATTTTCTTCAGTAGCTCAAATTAATGATACATTAGTTAGAAGTGAATACTGTAAAGTATATGCTAAAAAATTGAATGTTAATGAAGAAGTCATGTTAAAAGAGATATCTAAAATTAGGTCTAATATTAATTTTCATATCAATAAAACGAATAATCCCCAGCTAGTTAATAAAACTAAACATATCAATGATGAAGCTAAACTTTATCCATATGAAGAAGAAATCATTAGACTATTAATTAATTATGGGAATGAAAAAATCAATTATGATAATGGTACTATTAGTGTCGCGGATATGATAATCAATGATTTAAAAATTGATAATATCTGCTTTAGCCATTCTGTTTTAAATAAAATTTATATCAAAATAATCACTGAATATTCAAAGAATAATATTGTTGATATTGACATATTAATAAAAGAATATGATCATGAAATAAACCCTATAGTTATTAATCTTATAAGCAACCAACACTCAATTAGTGTCAATTGGAAAGAGCAACATAAAATTTTTACAGTGCGTGAAAATCAAAAAATGCGCAAAACAACTGAAAAAGCTATTCTTTCATTAAAAAAATGTCACCTAGATATAAAGATAAAAAATTTACAAGAGAAAATTAATTTTGAAAACAACGACTTATCTGCACTTAAAGAATTAAATGATTTAACAAAAATCAAAACAGAAATTGCAAAAATACTTGGTAGAAATGTTGGATAAATTTTTATTTATACTATTTAATATACTTTTTTCTTTGAATCTTTTTTGCCAAAAAAGTAATCTTGAACAAGCGGGTGATATAATTCAAATTATATTGCCAGCCACCGCATTTACATCACAAGTCTTTTTAGATAAAGTCGACTCCGAGACAACTACATTTATAAAATCAATGGGGGCATCTTTTGTTGTTACTCATACAATTAAAAGAGTGGTTAATAAAGAACGACCTAATGGAGGTGATTTTTCTTTCCCCTCTGGTCATACATCTGCAGCATTTACAGGAGCCGCTTTTATAGACTATAAATTTGGTTTGAAATATGGCCTGCCTGCATACATACTTGCATCATTTGTTGGCTGGAGTAGGGTTTACGCAAAAAAACATGATTATATAGATGTTCTTGGTGGCATTATTGTTGGTGTAGGTTGTGTTGAATTATTTACTTCAAAAACAAAAAATTATAGTATTAATTTTTCTTATGACTCTCAACCAAATATAATTTTTAATATTCTTTTAAATTAAATAACATCTAAATTTTGAAGAATTTTAGTTTGTTTTAATATTGAATATTTGTGAATTATTTCAAAAATTTCGTATACGAAATTTTCATCTAAATCTAATTTTTCTCCTTTTTCCTTTCTTGTATCTAAAATTTCAAACCATCTTTTAAGCTGAAATACAGTTATTCCATTTAAGTGTTTCAAATTAGCAATTTGTTTAACTACTTCTTCTCTACGCATTAATAACTCTAATATTTTCATGTCATAATTATCAATATCATGTCTAAAAGATTGTAATTGACTACTAATATTATCATCTTTTAGCTCTGAACTTCTTAAAATCAATCCATTAACAATGTCGATCAAATTTTTGGGTGAAATTTGTTGTTCTCGATCACTTAAAGCAATTTTCGGATCAAAATGTGATTCAATCATCAATCCATCTATATCTAGATCCATTGCAATTTGGCTAATATCTTTAACATACTTGCTATTTCCAGATATATGACTTGGGTCACAAATTATTGGTATTTCGGGATTTGCTTTTCTAAACTTTATTATTTTTTCCCACCTAGGTTCATTTCTAAATGTTGAACTTGTATCATTATAAAATCCTCTATGAACAGCAACTAAATTATTTACACCCTGTTTTTTAAGCCTTTCAAACGCGCCAATCCACAAATTAATATCAGGATGAGTAGGATTTTTAATTAAAACAGGGATATCATGGCCTTTTAAAGCCTGCGCAATTTCTTCAACATAAAATGGGTTGACAGTTGTTCTAGCTCCAATCCACAACATATCAATATTTGATTTTAAACATGCATCAACATGCTTTGGTGTTGCTACTTCAGTGCAAACCTTGATTTCAAGTTCTCGCTGAACCTTATTTAACCAATTTAAACCTTTTTCACCTACTCCTTCAAAGTTATTTGGTTTAGTTCTAGGTTTCCACAGACCTGCTCGAAAAACATCAACTATTGATTTAATAGCATTTGCAGTTCTTAATACTTGTTTTTCAGATTCTGCACTACATGGGCCAGAAATTATAAACGGTCTATTTTTTTCTAATTTGTTAATTAACATAATTGCAAGTAAAAGTAGCTATATTTTATTTTTTAGAAACAATAATCACAAATTCTCCTTTTGGTTTTTTTAATTCATAATAATTAATGATTTCAATAATTTTCCCTCTTTTATTTTCTTCATGAATCTTTGAAATTTCTCTAGAAACACTAATAAGCTGGTCAGAACCAAGAATTTCAGATAATTGTTTTAATGTTTTAAGTAATCTGTGTGGTGACTCATATAGTATAAATGTCATATCATAGTCAACAAGCATTTTTAATCTTTTTGTTCTTCCTTTTTTATTTGGCAAAAACCCCTCAAAAATAAATCGATCACAAGAAAAACCTGAGCTAACTAGTGCTGGTAAGAATGCGGTTGGGCCTGGCAAACATTCAGTTTTTATATTGTGTTTCATACATTCTCTTACCAATAAAAATCCAGGATCTGATATTGAAGGAGTTCCCGCATCTGAAACTAGAGCAATCTGTATCCCCGAAAGTAATTTGTTAATCCATGCTTGTAATTTTTTATGTTCATTAAATGTATGGTATGAAAACATTTTTGTTTTAATATCATAATGAGATAATAATTTTTTTGTTTTTCTAGTATCCTCTGCTAAAATTATATCAACACTATTTAATATATTAACTCCTCTATATGTTATATCTTTTAAATTTCCAATTGGCGTAGGCACTAAATATAATTTGGACATGATTTAATTTTTATAAATATAATGGATAAAATTTTATTTCTGGAGATATCATTATTGTTGGTGCAGGAAAATGAATATAGTTTAACCAATGTTTTATCTTATTAGTAATAGGTGTATTCCATTTTTTAAGCAGTTTGGGAATATCATAATCCAAAGCTATATACCATTCATTTTTGCCCCCACTTTTTTGACTGTTTTCATTTATATATTGACTGTCATCTAAACCAAATCCAACTGCAACATTTAACCATTCTGGAAAAAATGAGTTTTCATATATATTATCTGAATTTATAGTAATCCAATAAGTTTGATTAGGATAATCGTCATGCCAATTTATGATGGTAATTTCTTTGCCACGTTGTTTTTCAAGCTGTATATATTTATCTGTCCACTTATAGTAAGAAAATTTAAAATTAATATTTTTAAAAAACTTATACTTATGCTGAAAAAAGGGATAAAACGCTCCTGCTGTTCCTGTAGCTAAATCTAAATAACTAAACCCCCAATATGGAGCATACGCATCCTTTATTTCAATTGCCAACTGCAAACTGGTTCCTCCAACAGCTCCATATAAAAGTGATTTTTTCTTGTTCATTCCGGACCACAACATTGATGATTTAAAAATATCTGCAGCAAATAATCCCCCCATAAAATGCCCAAATTTATCCACATTTTTTGCATATATTAAATCTGCTCCGCCATCAAAATGAAAAGATGTTTTATTATCTGTCCACCAACTATTTTCAATATAATAATATGTGGACGCTAATGAAAGTGTAATAGTAGATGCTGCTATGAATAATTTATTTTTACTAAGCATAATTGTGTCAGATTGTGAATTGCAATCAGTTGAAAAAAGTAAAAAGAATAAATTTATTATAAATAATCTAAAATTCATCTCTGCTATTTGTTTTATATTAGCAAACATAAATATAAAGCAAACAATTATATATGTTTTTTGAACCAAAAATATATTCCAACATATCAAGTGGTAGTGTTGAGGTTATTTGTGGATCTATGTTTTCAGGAAAAACTCAAGAACTTATAAGAAGACTAAAAAGACTGAAGGTTACTAAAAAAAAATTTATAGTTTTTAAGCCTGCTATTGATATTAGATATGATAAAAATAAAATTGTATCACACAATAAAGACTTTTTAAATGCAACTGTAGTAAATAATATTGCAGAAATAAAAGAGCTTATTTCAGATGAAGATATTATTGCAATAGATGAGGCACAATTTTTTGATAAAACTTTGATTTCTTTGTGTAATGATTTAGCCAATAAGGGTAAACGCATTATAATTTGTGGCCTTGACATGGATTATTTAGGTGTACCTTTTGGAATAATGCCATCATTAATGGCGATTTCTGATAGTATTACTAAGCTTCACGCTATTTGTTCTGACTGTGGTGACACTGCTAACTATTCATATAGAAAAGGTATAGATCAAGATAGAATAGTAATAGGTGAAAAAGATGAATATAAAGCTCTTTGTCGAGTATGCTTTACTAAGAAAAAAAACTGTGAATAATATCCACGAAACCATACTAACAGTTGATTTAGAAAAATTAGCAAAAAATTTTATTTATTTAAAAAGCCTTATTGCGCCAAAAACAAAAATTATTGGGGTTGTCAAAGCTTTTGGATACGGACATGGGGATTTAGAAATAGCAAAAAAATTAGAAAAATTAGGTGTATATGCATTGTGGGTAACTGATTTTGAAGAAGCAATAAACTTAAGAAAAGGTGGTATTAAAACTAAGATTATTGTTGCTAATCCTGGATCTAAAAGCTATAATGAAATTATAAAATATAAAATTGATGTTATTATTTATAATTATAAAATGTTACAACTTTATATTTTGAATAAAAAGCCTGTAAACGTACACATCAAATTTAACACCGGAATGAACAGGTATGGATTTGATAAAGAGGATATTCCAGCCTTAGCATCTTTAATAAAAAACAATCCTCATCTTAATATATTATCAACTTGCTCACATTTATCAGATGCTGAAAATGAAGTGTCTAAAAAATTTGCAAAAAAGCAAATTGACTTATTTAAGCAGATTTCATCAAAGTTCAATAATTTAATTGAGAAAAAAACTTTATCACACATTTTAAATACGTATGGTGTTTTAAATCATTCTTTAGATTGCTTAGATGCTGTTAGAATTGGAATTGGATTGTACGGTTGCACTAAAAATAAATTTTTATCACCAATAGCGACTCTAAATAGTATTGTAACTCAAACCCGAAAAGTCAATCGAGGTGAACGTGTTGGATATGGAAATAGTTTTGTTTGTGAAAAAGATATGCAGATTGCTGTTGTTCCAATTGGTTATGCAGACGGTCTGAATAGAAGACTAAGTAATAAAGTGGGAAATATTGTCTTGAATAACAACAACTGTCCTATCATAGGTAAAATTAGTATGGGAACTTTAACCATTGACATCACTAATGTAAATGCCTCTGAAGGTGACGTGGTAGAAGTTTTTGGCATCAATAATTCTATTCTATCAATTGCTAATTCTATTTCTACTATTCCATATGAAATATTATCATGTCTTAATAGACGAATTAAACGAGTCTATATTAATCCTTAGTCTTGTAATTGATAAAAAGAATATACATATAAATGTACATTACTAATATTGAAAAGATATATAAATATGAGTCAATTGTCATAAGAAACAAAAAACTAATGGGTAGTAAAATTTTTTGACAACTAGAATTTCTTACAATTAAACTTTTAATTTTATAATAGAAAACCATAATTAAAAAAACGAATCCAATCAATCCCAGCTCATATAAGACAAATAGATAATTATTATGTGGAGTCATGTGTCTAGCATAACCTTTTCTATATGCTGGACTATTATCAAAATTGTACTTAAAGCTTCCTGTTCCGTAGCCTAAAATAGGTTTTTGAATAAATTTATTTATTGTCCAGAATGCTAAAACAAACCTTGGCTCCTTTTGTTGAATTTCTTTTTTATCAATATTACTTAATCTATGATAAGTAGTGTCAAATCTGTTTTTATAGTTATCACTTAAATTATATGCCAATACTTGAATAAATGTAAACGTAAAAAGAAAAAATACAAGACGTATAATTTTTTTCTTGTTAAAGAATATTATATAATAAACACTGTAACAAATTATCAGTAGTTGTCCAGCCCTTCCAGATTCTTGAAAAACACTAGTGAAAAAACAACAAATTATTAATGCATGTATCCACAAACTGTTTTTTCTATTGTTGAAGTATAAAAAAGTTAATAAAAATCCAAATGCTAAAATTATATTATGATAATTATATGTTGTAAAAACTACATTTCTTGAATTGATAAAAGAAAAATATTCAGAAAGATGTTTTATATAATTTAGATCCTGTAATATTGCTATTACAGAAACACATACTAGTGTTGATAACAGAACTACAATAGATGTTTTTATTGTACTTTTTTTAAAATTTACTGTAATCAAAACTGGAAGCAATATCAGCACTGCAAGACGTTGAAAAATCCAGGCTGAATTATTATGATTTTCACCCCACAGCATGCCTAATATGTTCCAGCAAAAAAAAATGAATAGAAAAATTATCCATTTTTTAGATAACATTGACTTTATCTTAAATCTAATATTTCCCTCAAATATCCATAAAAATATTATGAGCGCCAGAACTATATTTGTAGCAGCTACTGATACAGGAATAGTTATCCCTAATAAAACAAAAAGTGATTGCAATATGCTGTTAGCTTTATATCGCATATAATAAAACCGTAAATAAAGATAGGCCTGAGCTATTAAACATTATTAAATATTTAACAAAGCATTATACTCTTTTTCATTTTCAAGTATTTCAATTGCTTTTTTAACATCTTCATCAAAATTTAGACTTGCTTTTATTCTTCCTTTTTGATAATAATATCGACTCATTATTTCACCTGTTAATATTTCCTTTATTATCTGCTTATTTTTATTTATATCATCTTTCTTACTATCATAATATTTACTAAGGAGAAGATTCATTTCTTCTTCAATTTCACTAAAATAATTTTCTGTTTTTGATTTTTCTTTTAATGATTCAATTGCCGCTTCAGTTTTTGTTTTATACTCATATTTTTTATCAGATAAAAAATAAACAAAGTCTGAAAAGTCTTGTTCAGTCAAAATAAAATCATACTTTAATTGGTCGTTATTAATTCTAAAATCAGTTGCAAAATCAAAAAACAATCTTTCTTTAACTAAAGATTTAATAAGATTTACAGGATATTCTTCACTAGTTATTATATCTGGTGTTATACCGCCTCCGTCATAAACCTTTCTTCCATTTCTTGTTCTAAACTCTGTAAGCAAAGAATCTGCAATTACACCAACAGAACCATCTTCATTTCTGTTTGAATAATCTATAGCTTGAATACACCTTCCGCTAGGGATATAATATTTAGCGACTGTTAATTTTAATTCAGAGTTATAAGGTAGCTTTCTAGTTTGCTGAACTAATCCTTTTCCAAAACTCTTTTTACCTATTATAACGCCTCTGTCAAGATCTTGAATTGATCCGGAAACAATTTCTGATGCTGATGCCGAAGTATTGTTAATTAACACAACTAAAGGTATGTTTCTAAATATTGGATTTTTCTTTGCAATATACTCTTTGTCCCAAGAGTTTATCTTTCCTTTAGTACTTACAATAAGTTCCCCCTTATCAATAAAAAGATTAGCTATATCAACAGACTCATTTAACAACCCTCCAGGATTACTTCTTAAGTCAAGAATTAAACCTTTTAAATCTTTTTTATTACTTAGATCAACAATGGATTTTTTTAGTTGTTCTGCACAGCCTCTAGTAAAGCTTCTTAATTTAACATATCCAATATCATCATTTATGTAATCTGAGTATGGAACACTATTTATTGTAACTTTCTCTCTATCAAAAATAACAGTAAACGGCTCTGCAACTGATTTTCTCTCGATTAATAAACTAACTGATGTTCCTGGTTGTCCTTTTAAAATTTTACTGACTTCCTCAGTACTTTTATTCTTTGCTGATGTTCCATTAATCTCTAATATCTTATCTCCAGCCATAAGACCACTTTTTTGTGCTGCAAAACCTTCATATGGCTCACTAATATATACATGTTCATCTCTTTTGGTGATGACAGCTCCTATACCTCCATATTGGCCAGTAGTCATAAACCTAAAGTCTTCAATCTCTGACTCTGGGATATAAGTCGTATACGGATCGAGAGACTCTAGCATATGGTCTATACTTTCTTTCATTAACTCTCCTGGATCTGTATCATCAACGTACAAAGAATTTAACTCTTTATACAAACTATTGAAAATATCTAAGTTTTTTGCAATCTCAAAATAAGAATCAGATACGCCTGTTGAAAAAATTGCAATTGATGACATTACAATTGTTAGTAAAACTATTTTTAATTTCTTTTTCATATTAATTATTTTATTGGATCATATCCGCTATCTCCCCAGGGATGACATTTACTAATTCTTTTAATAATCATCTTAACAGCAGTAATCAAATCTTTTTTTTTAATCGCTTCTAAAGCATAATTTGAGCATGTTGGTGTAAATCTACATGATGACAGAGTAAAAGGAGAAATAATCCTTTGGTATATTATTATAAATGTTTTTAAAATAAACTTCATATTACTTTTAGTAAACGTTGTAAAATTAAATTTATTTTTAATTCTATATCTTTATATTTAATCACTTTTTCACTAGAGTAAATGAAAGCGATTTTTACCTGCTTTTTTTTATCCTTAAGTTTAAGAATATATTTTTCTTTTTTTTTTTTTATTACCTCTCTTATTCTTCTTTTAAGCAAGTTTCTAGTACATGCAAGCTTAATTTTTTTCTTTGGCACACTAATTAAAATATTAAACCAATTATCGTAACTACTAGATGTTAAATATACAACTTGGAATTCATCAATTAAAAATCTATCACCTGATTTAAAAAGTTGATCAATTTTTTTTTTGTGATTAATTATTTCTTTTTTCTGAAGTGTTTGCATACAAATTAGAAAGTAGCTAAAAGCTATTTATCTTCTTCTTTTATTTGCTTCTTTAATATACTGGTCTAATGCCATTGACATAGATGGTGCCTTTTTTGTTGGGGCAGCAATATCAACTCTTAAATTATTTTTTTCTACAGATTCGATAGTTGAAGAACCAAAAACAGCTAATCTCGTTTCTGCTTGTTCAAATTTTGGAAAATTTGTTAACAAAGACTTGATTCCTGTTGGACTGAAGAAAACTAAAACATCATATTTTACTTCAGACAAATCTGATAAATCCGAGCAAGCAACCTTGTATAATGCTGCTTTTGTAATTGAAAGACCGCTTTCTTCAAGAGAAATATTTTTTTGTGTTTTTAATGCATCTGAACAAGGGTATAAAAACTTAGATTCTTTATGCTTTTGCATAATAGGTATTAAGCTAACTAAACTTTGTTCTCCTGTAAATATTTTTCTTTTTCTATATACAATAAAATTTTGCAAATAATGCGCTATAGCCTCTGAAACACAAAAATATTTAGTGAAATCAGGTATTCTCAATCGAAGCTTCTCCATCATTCCAAAATAATGATCCATAGAATTTTTAGATGTAAAAATTACAGCATCATGGTTCAAAATTGATATTCTTTGTTCTTTAAACTCAATTGCCGAGAGTTCTTCCAAATGAATAAATGGTCTATAATCAATCTTCAGTTTATGTTTTTTCTCTAAAGCTGCGTAAGGGGATTTTCCCTCTGGCTTAGGTTGGGAAATTAAAATTGTCTTAACTTTTTTCATTACTAAAATAATATAGTTTTTACCAATATCATTATTGGAAAAAATTCAAGCACACAAAGATACAAAAATATATAGAATTTTGATATACCAAATGAGTTATAACCTAGATTTACAAAGCATATTGATTTTAAAAAAACTAATATTAACATTAAAGTATATGTTGTCCAGATTAAAAAATCATATGCATCAATAGAAAAAAAATACATGCAAATTAATAAAGGAAACATAACTATAGCAAAAACCCTATCAAACATCAAGGTAAAGAATAAAATTAGCTTGCTAATTTCCTTTAATTTAAATGAAAACGACAAAAATTTGATTAAGACAAATTTTACAGCGTAATAAGTTAAAATATAAAGCAGGGTTATAAAAATTTTACTTAATGTAAAATATTCTAAAATTTTGGAAATAAATAGTGTGAGGTTTAAGATTATTAGTAAAAAAGTAATTAAATTAACTCTTTCAGTAAAAAAATTGTCTTCACGTAGATACTGGTTTGCATATCTTTGAGAAACTGCTCCAAGTACTAATAGTTTTGCATACTTATAATACTGACTTCTTAAAATAGCATATAAAAAAAATGAAGTTGTAAATAACAATACAAATATATCTTGATAAATTTTTATGTCTCTTAATATCGCCATTAATTACTTTAACACAAAGATACAAGAACATTCAATTATATATTAATAAATATATATTTTTGCATAGTAATAAAAACCTATAATATGTCAAACGATTTATTTCAAGCTCCGGATTATTTTAATATGGATGAATTACTTTCTGAAGAACACAAACTTATCAGAGAGACCGCCCGAGAATGGGTGAAAAAAGAGATATCACCAATAATTGAAGAGGCTTGTCAACAGGCTACTTTTCCCAAACAAATATTAGGGGGTCTTGCAGAGATAGGAGCTTTTGGACCATATATTCCAGAAGAGTATGGTGGAGCTGGCTTAGATCAAATATCTTATGGTTTAATAATGCAAGAACTGGAGAGAGGAGATAGTGGGATTCGTTCAACTGCATCTGTACAATCTTCTCTTGTTATGTATCCTATTTACAAATATGGTGATGAAGATCAGCGAAAAAAATACCTTAGTAAGTTAGCTTCTGGAGAACTTATTGGTTGCTTTGGATTAACCGAACCCAACCATGGATCTAATCCTGGAGGTATGACAACAAACATTAAAGATGCTGGAGATTACTATATATTAAATGGTGCGAAAATGTGGATATCTAACTCCCCATTTGCTGATATAGCTGTTGTTTGGGCTAAAAATGAAGAAGGAAGAATAAAAGGGGTAATTGTTGAGAGAGGCATGGAAGGTTTTACTACTCCAGAAACTCATAATAAATGGAGTCTCAGAGCTTCTGCTACTGGAGAACTTGTTTTTGATAACGTTAAAATCCCAAAAGAAAATATTCTGCCAAATAAAGATGGTCTTGGAGCACCTCTTGGTTGTTTAGATTCTGCTCGTTACGGTATAGCTTGGGGCGCAATAGGTGCTGCTATGGATTGCTATGATACCGCATTAAGATATTCTAAAGAAAGAGTACAATTTGGGAAACCAATTGCTGCTTTTCAACTTCAACAAAAAAAGCTTGCTGAAATGATAACAGAAATCACAAAAGCACAATTTATTACATTAAGACTTGGTCAGTTAAAAAACGAAGACAGAGCAACATCTGCACAAATATCAATGTGCAAGCGAAATAATGTTGAGATGGCGTTAAACATTACAAGAGATGCAAGACAAATTTTAGGGGGAATGGGTATAACTGGAGAGTATTCAATTATGAGACATATGATGAATTTAGAATCTGTTATCACTTATGAAGGCACACATGATATACATTTGCTTATAACCGGCCTAGATATCACTGGAGAAAACGCTTTCAAATAGTGCACAACACTCTTTTTAGAATAGTTGCTTTTGCTGAAGGTGTGTCTTACTTGTTGCTATTATTTATAGCAGTACCAATTAAGTATATTTTATATAATGATTTATTTGTAAAACTATTAGGTATGCCCCATGGTGTGTTTTTTATTATTTACATATTGTTAGCAATTAGATTTGTTTTGATAAAAAAAACATCTGTTAAAGACAGCATAATTATTTTAATTGCCTCTTTAGTTCCATTTGGAACATTTTATGTGGACAGAAAATACTTAAAATAGTTTATTTTACAAGTCGTGCAACCTTAACCAATTCATCGTACCACTCTTTTCCATACCTCCTTATAAGAGGTTCTTTTAAAAAAATGTAGAGAGGCACCTTTAATTTACTTCCGCATACACATGCAGATTTACATATTTTTATTTGTTCGTAGTTAATCGCTTCAAAATCTTTATATGTTGTTGTTCTAATTGGAAATAGATGGCATGAGATGGGTTTTTGAAACTTAATTTTTCCATCATTAAACGCTCTTTCAATGGAGCATTTTACAATTCCTTTTTCATTAAATGAAAACGCACACTCTTTATTGTTTACTAATGTTGTAGTTAAATCGTTTTCAGCGTCTAAAACAGCCACTCCATTTTCTTTAACAGCTTTTATACCTTCTTCAGTCATGTATGGCTTAACATCATTTAAATTTTTTTTAAGTTCTATTTCTTCCTCCAAGGTGATGGGTGCACCAGCATCTCCTTCTACACAACAAGCTCCTTTACATGATTTAAGATCACACAAAAAATATTTGTTAAAAATATCAGTTGAAATTATTTTATCTTCTAATTGAATCATAAAAGCAAAACTACAATAAATTACTACTTTTGCATACATGACTAACAATGAAGATTTATTTAAGAAGGTTACAGCACATTGTAAAGAATATGGATTTGTTTTTCAATCATCAGAGATTTATGATGGTCTTGCTGCAACTTATGATTATGGTCCTTTTGGGTCTGAACTAAAAAACAATATTAAAGATTATTGGTGGAAATCAATGGTTAATCTAAATGATAATATTGTAGGTATTGATAGTGCAATTTTTATGCATCCATCTGTATGGAAAGCATCTGGGCATGTTGATGCTTTTAATGATCCATTAATTGATAATAAAGATTCAAAAAAAAGATATCGAGCAGACAACTTGATTGAAGATTATATTCAAAAAATAAATAGTAAAATTGAAAAAGATTGCATAAAGGCTGAAAAAAAGTATGGTGATAATTTTAATCGTCAAGAGTTTTTGTCAACTAACAAAAGAATTATTGAAAGACAAAAAAAGATTAACAAAATAGAAAACAAAATAACTTTATTTTTAAAAGAAAATGATTTGCCATCAATAAAAAATTTAATTGAAGAGCTGGATATAAAATGTCCAATATCGGGAACATGCAATTGGACAGACGTACGTCAGTTTAACTTGATGTTTAAAACACAGGTTGGAGCAAATCAAGATACATCTTCAAATTTATTTTTAAGACCTGAAACAGCTCAAGGTATTTTTGTTAATTACTTAAATGTTCAAAAAACAACTAGATTGAAATTACCGTTTGGTGTTGCGCAGATAGGTAAAGCATTTAGAAATGAAATTATTGCACGTCAATTTATTTTTAGAATGCGCGAGTTTGAACAAATGGAAATGCAATTTTTTGTAAAACCTGGAGAGGAAATGGCTTGGTATGATTATTGGAAAAAAAGTCGTATGCTTTGGCATAAATCATTAGGCATGGGAGAAGAAAATTATCGTTTTCATGATCATGAAAATCTAGCTCATTACGCAAATGCAGCAACTGATATTGAATTTAATTTCCCTTTTGGCTTCAAAGAACTTGAAGGAATTCATTCAAGAACTAATTTTGATTTAAAAGCACATCAAGAAAAATCTGGAAGGAAAATTAATTTCTTTGACGCTGAAGAACAAGAAAGCTATGTTCCATATGTAATTGAAACATCAATTGGATTAGATAGACTGTTTTTAGCTGTTTTATGTCACTCTTATAAAGAAGAAAAGCTTGATAACAACGAGACTAGAGTTGTTTTAAAAATACCTGCTTTTTTAGCTCCAATTAAAGTTGCGGTATTGCCTCTTACAAAAAAAGATGGTTTACCTGAAAAGGCAAAGGAAATACTTGGCGAGCTAAAATTACTTTATAATTGTAAGTATGAGGAGAAAGATTCTATTGGAAAAAGATACCGTAGACAAGATGCTATTGGCACGCCATTTTGTGTTACTATTGATCATCAAACATTAAATGACAACTCTATTACACTACGAAATCGTGATTCAATGGAACAAAAAAGAATTCAAATCGAAGATTTAAACTTAATTATTTCAAAAAAAACAAGTTATATTAACGTTGTTAAAGCTATAGAAGAATAGATTAGTTTTTCTTGTTCATTAAATGTTCCCTATATTCTTTTCTGTCTTTTAAGACTTGTATTATAATGAGAATTAAACCTATTACAAGAAATAAAAACTCTATTGTAAGAAATTGTTGCATATTAAATTAATTTTTACAAAATAGTTACTTTTTAAAGTTTATAACTCACATTTAACTTAAAAACTCTACCCGGGTTATATGTTTTAAATATTTCTTCATCAGCTTCATGGGACATAGTGACCATATTTTTTTTATCATTCAGCAAATTATTCATCAATAATGCTAAATGTTTTGACAAAAATATTTTAGCTATTACTGATTACAATTATGTGAATTTTATATAATTGTTAAATAATGATTAGTAGTCTTGATGACTTATTAAGTTAATGTTAAGTGGTAGAAGAAAAATTTTACTTAGCTAGTGTTTTTTTTGCTGATATTTTTTTAAAAACAGCATCAACCGGAGGGCTAATCTTTTCTAATTCAACAGTTACTTTTAAAACGTTTTTTTCTTTTAGAATCTTTTTGGCAATTCTTGCAGTTGGAACCTCAATCATATTTGATCGAATTAACATTTGTTCTTTAACTATACTTATTACTTTTACATAATCTAAGGTGTCTGTTAATTCATCTGATTCTTCAACAATATCAGTGTTTACTTCAATCCACACGTTAACATTAAAATGCCCACCTAAAATCGCTTCTTCTTTTAAGTGTCCGTGGTAAGCATAAACTTTTATCCCTTCAATTGTTATTGTTGTCATTTTCTAATCTTTTTTATTGCTGTATCTATTCTAAATAATGTTTCTTTTTTTCCAATAAGCTCAGCAATATTAAATAATGAGGGTCCCATTGCTAAGCCCGTTAGAGAAACCCTTAATACTGGCAATAAAACACCCATTTTGATTTTTTTCTTTTCTAAAAATAGCTTAAAGACTGTTTCTATGTTTTCTGCAGAAAAATCGACTAGCTCTGTTAATTCAATTTTTAGCTCGTTCAGAATATCTTTAATATCATTATCCCATTTTTTTCTGATTACTTTATCATCATATGATTTGGGAGGCTGAAAATAATACTTTCCTTCACTCCACATATCTTTAATAAATGTTGCTCGTTCTTTTAATTGTTGACAAACATTAGCAACATAATTAATTTCAGCAATAATATCATTTTTTTTCAAAATTACCTGAAACATTTCTGCTAATTCAAGTTTTGATTTAGATCTTAAATATTGTTGGTTGAACCATTTTGTCTTATCAAAATCAAATTTAGCACCTGATTTACCTACTCTATCCAGTGTAAATGTTTCGCATAAATCATCTATCGAAAATATTTCTTGTGGTGTTCCGGGGTTCCATCCTAAAAACGCTAACATATTAATAAATGCCTCTGGTAAATACCCTCCTTCTTTATATCCTAAACTTATCTCCCCTGTTTCAGGATTCTTCCAATTTAATGGAAAAACAGGAAACCCTAGTCTATCTCCATCGCGTTTGCTTAATTTTCCATTACCATCTGGTTTTAACAACAATGGTAAATGTGCAAACTGAGGTTGCTGCGACTTCCAACCTAAGTACTCATATAATAAAACATGCAATGGTGCAGATGGCAACCATTCTTCACCTCTAATTACATGAGATATTTTCATTAAGTAGTCATCCACAACATTAGCAAGATGATATGTTGGCATTCCATCTGATTTAAAAATAACTTTATCATCCATTTTATTAGTATTGACAACTACCCAGCCCCTAATAACATCAAATAACTTCACCTCTTGATTTCGTGGCATCTTAATCCTTATAACGTACGGCTCTGCATTGTTTAGTCGTTTTTTAACCTCATCATCAGAAAGTGAAAGAGAGTTTTTCATGGTGCTTCTAGTTACAGAATTATACTGAGGAGAAGTCACACCTGCTTTTTTCATTCTTTCTCTCATTAAGGTTAATTCTTCTGCTGTATCAAACGCATAATACGCATACCCATTATTAACTAATTGCTCTGCATAAGGACGGTATATTTCTTTTCTTTGAGACTGTCTATAAGGACCATATTTTCCGCCATGAATAATTGATTCGTCTAAATGAATACCACACCACTCTAAAGAATCTAAAATATATTGCTCAGCTCCATCAACATATCGCTTTTGGTCAGTATCTTCAATACGAAGAATCATTTTTCCACCATTTTTTTTGGCAAAAAGATAATTATACAGAGCTGTCCTTACACCTCCTATGTGTAATGGACCTGTTGGGCTGGGTGCAAATCGTACTCTAACTTTCGACATAATAACAATTTAAAACAAAGATAGTATTTATCATATAAATTGTATTTTAAAATAATAGGTAATTAAATTGTATTTTTGTGTTTATGCAAAAAAC
>Ga0160423_10000851_pt1 | contig 25438 bp, 14 predicted proteins | sample CRUFie14St8metaG_FD_108191 | JGI IMG/M metagenome (GOLD analysis project Ga0160423, IMG submission 108191) | Marine microbial communities from the Costa Rica Dome - CRUD Field 142mm St8 metaG | ecosystem: Environmental > Aquatic > Marine > Oceanic > Photic zone | place: Costa Rica: the Eastern...
AATAAAAGACTTAGCAAATGTAGTAGGTAATGGAATTAAGAGTGGCATACAAGCAGCAAAAAATATAGCAAGGTTCTTAAAAGAAACAGCACCTCTCTCTAAACTAAAATCATTTGGTGGTAAACTATTTAAAAAAGCAGTAGCATCTCCAATAGGTCGTCTTGCTAGTAAAATATCAAAAACAAGACTTGGTAATAAAGCAGCTGAGTTAATCTTTGATACAAGACTTGGAATAAGGTCTGCTAAAAAAGCATTAGCACCAACTATAACAAAAGCAAAAGATCTTCTTAAAGTTGGTGCTGCTGGATCAAGAAAATTATTGACTGAAGGAGGAGAATTATTAGCAAAAGGTGCAACTAAGGGAAGAGAGATTGCAGGTGCAGTTAAAGGTAAAGTAAGTCCCTTCCTTAAAAAACTCTTGGGTAATAAGGGGGCACAAGAAGTAGCAGGTGCTGCACCATTTCTTAAAAGATTAAAGGGTCCATTAAGTAAAATCAAGATTCCAATTATTGGACCACTCCTTGTACTTGGTATAAATTTACTTGACCCTGATGTTGGTGTAGAAGAATCAATCTTCAAAGCATTGGGAACAGCAGTTGGCGAGATTGTTGGTACATTGATTCCTGTTCCAATTCTTGGTACAATGATTGGAGGCATTCTTGGTGAATATGGAGGTTCTCTTCTCTATACTTTGTTTAGAGGTGGTGGTATTGAAGCAGTTGGAAAAAGAATACAAAAAGATTTTGCAGGAGCATTAGATGTTGGTGGCAAAGCAGTAAATTATATTAAAGAATCAATGGGGAGATTTTTTGAAGGGATTCCTAAATTTAAACTGCCTGGAATTTCAACTGCTGGTCCATTGGGTATTGTTATTGATAGACTTCCTTTATTACCTAAAGATTTTAAGGAAAAAATAAAAGGATTTATATCATCAGATAAAGAACTTCCTAATCCTTTATTCTTTGGTAATCCATTGGATGTTGGAAAACTTTTAGTTTCATCATTCTTCCCTGAAGGATTCCAAATGCCTAATTTTAACCCTAATGATCCTAAACTTACTGGGGTTGATAGTGATGATATGACTGAAGAAGAGCAGGAAATGATAGATACTATGCCCACAAAAACCAGCACACCTACTACACCTTTGGTAGGTGAGGTTAAAGATCCACAAGAGACTGATGGACAATCTGCTCCAAAAGTAACTTCAACTGGAACTGGGTTAAAAGATGTTGTTCCAACAGCAAATTTACAATCAATCGGTGTTGGTAGTGGTGATGTTGGTATGACCAGTGGAAGAGGAATGAGAAGAAGTCCAACCACTGGTGGTATGAAAATGCATAGAGGTGTAGATATAGGAACAAGTGGTCAGAAAGGATACTTTGTTGCATTTAAATTAAAAGGTGTGGTATCTGATACTGGAACATATAGTGGTTATGGTAAGACTGTTGTTCTTACTTGTGGGGATAAAGACTTCCTATTTGCACACCTTGCACAGATAACTGTACAGAAAGGTAAGCAATACAATGGTGAAATCATTGGTGAGATTGGAAACACTGGTGCAGGAACTGGTGAGCATCTACATTTTGAAGTAAGTCCTGCTGGCACTGGTGGTTACCAACAGGATCAAGACCCAATGCCTTTTGTTAAATATCTTATGATTGGTAAATTGGGTGATGGGTCTGCAATGGGCACACAAACAGCACCCTCAACAACATTCTCACAGGTTACTGAATCTGCAATAAGACCTGCTTCACAAGGGTCTACAGCACCTGTTGCATCTAGAAACTTAGAACAATATCCCTCATATGATGATAGTCAAACAAATATTATTATGATGAGTGGTGATCAAGGTAGTAAGGGAGTTATGGGGGCATTGCCTTCTAGAAGTGAAAGACCCATGATTAGGATGAGTGCCTCTACAAATGATATGTTAAATAGTTACTATAAAAAACAACTCTTAGGGTTGCTGTATAAGGTAGGATAATGGCAAAACCTTTTGAACCTGGTGATATTGAAGATTTCAGTATCAGTTCTAATTCTAAAAATTTTTCTATTGACATCTCACCAAGTGTTGTTGAGTTCAGATATTTTGAAAGCGTCTTATCAAATACGATAACTGCTACTGCAGTAGTTACAGACACTGGTGTGCAAGAGGGAGATAAGATAGGAGAGGGTAGTATTATTGATGCCTTACCTATTAGAGGAAGTGAAAGAACAGATATAGTTGTAAGGGACAATGAGGGTAATAGTTTAGAATTAGAACTTTATGTGAATAGAGTAAGAAATAGTAACCCAGCATCTTCAAAAGAAGTATTTTTTATTGACTTTGCATCAAAAGAATATTTTGCTAATGAGCAGTTTAGAGTAGTCAAGAGATACAAAGATGCTCCAATATCAACACACGTATCTAATATCACTAAAGCAATGGGTATCAATTCAATTGATGTTGATGACACTGCTGGTAATTATAATTTTTATGGTAATGATAGAAAACCTTTTTACACTCTAACCTGGTTAGCATCCAAAGCAATTCCAAGTAAATCTGGAAGCGGTTCAGGAATTGGTGGTGCTGCTGGATACATGTTTTTTCAAACTAGAGATGGACACTTCTTTAAATCAATTGATACACTTCTTGATCAACCAAAGAAAAAAACTTTTATTCAAACTAATTCTGTAGGAATACCTGATGATGATGAATATGATGGAAAAATTCTATCTTATAATATTAATGCAGACATTGATGTTCAGCAAAATCTTGCATTAGGAGTCTATAATAACAGAACTATTTTCTTTGATCCAGCAAGTTTTACCTATGTTGTTCAAGGATTTGGTGAAAATCAACAAGATGGAAAAATCAATACTGCAGGTGATTCAGAAGCAACACCAGGAAAGTTATTAAATCCACAATTACTAAGCACTCCATCTAGATTAATGTCTAGAGTATTAGATGTTGGATGGAATCAATCTGGCACTGGTGATGAACAGATTTCAAATTATAAAGAAGGTAATGATACAAAAGTAAATGACAAGTCCACAAAAAATCTTGTTCAATCTGTGATGAGATATAATCAGTTATTTACCATTCAAACTGAAATTAAAATAGCTGGTGATTTTTCAATCAAAGCAGGTGACATAATCAAATGTGTATTTCCTGCCATTGGTCCAGGAGATAGCACTGGTCAAATAAATAATGAAACAAGTGGTGAGTATTTGGTGGCTCATGTATGTCATAGGATTACACCAACAGATACTTTTTCAAGTCTCACATTAGTGAGAGACTCATACAGGGTAAAAAATTAAATGATTGATCAAGGTTTTCTTAAATCACATTTTGTAGGAAGAGATGGGTTCATCTGGTGGATAGGACAGGTAGCGCCAAAGGAAACCTGGAAAAATAATTTTGGTGGTAAAGAAACACAAAACTCTGCAGATATTGAAGGATTTGGAGAGAGATATAGAGTTCGCATTATGGGTTACCATACTGCGAATAAAGATGATTTGCCTGATGAAGAACTGCCTTTTGCCACTGTAATATACCCTGTTACAGGTGGTGCTGGTGGTGATGCATCTACCTCAGCAAATATCAGACAGGGGAACTTTGTCTTTGGTTTTTTCCTTGATGGTGAAGAAGCACAACAACCTGTTATAATGGGGTTGATTGGTTATAACAATTACCAAGAGGTGATGGATAAAGTTCCATCCATAGGGTTTAAACCATTCTATGGTCTTGATGGTAAAAAACCTGGTGGTGGCAGATTACAAACAACACAAACAGGTGGTCTTAGAACATTAACCATTCAAAATGTGAGTGGTGCTACAGACTCTAGTGCTTCTAGTGGTGACGCTGAAATTGGTTTAGATGCATCTAGCAGTGCTAATAATGCCACCTCCAATCATGTCACAGGTGTTGATGGTCATAAAGGTTTAGTTAGAAAAAAAAGTGTTGCAGAAGCAACTGACCCTGCAGAAAGAATAACAAAACCTCTTCCAAATGCTAGTGCAAATGATTTGCCAATTAAAGGTATCCAGAAAGCATTACAAAAAGCAATACAAGAAATTGAAAACCTTAAAAAAACTATTAGAACTATTGGTTCTGAGCAGATTGAAACATTAAACAATATAGAGAATGAGATCAACGCTAAAATTGATCTTGCGGCATCTGCAGTTGCAAGTGGAATTAAGTGGATTTATCAAATGGTTGAGGAACATGTCCTCAAAAACCTTGATTTAATATTTAAAAAGGTTTTCTCTTTAGCAAAACCAAGTGAGCAGGAGAAAGTTTCATTAGCATCTACAACTATAATGGACACCATCGCTTGTTTCTTTAGGAAACTTTTTGGTGGTCTACTTGGAATGGTAAGAGACTTCATTGCAGAAACAGTTGATAAAGTTGTTAATGTACCTACCTGTTTTGTAGAGAAGTTTGCAGGTAATGTTTTAGGAACTTTGAGTGGTTCTCTGTCTAGTGCAATGGATGGAATCACAGGACTAATCAGTGGTGCTGTTGATTTGGCAGGTCAGGGTTTAGATATTGCTGGTGATATAATGGGAATGGTATCAAACATTCTTTCATTCTTAAATTGTGATGAGTTCCCAGATGAGTCACCAGTAAGTGAATGGAGTCATATCTATGGATCTGGATCACAATTTGGTAAAGGTGATGTAGTTAATATTTTAAACAAAGCAAAATCTTTTGCATCATCTGCAAAACAACAAGGTTTAGATGCACTTGATACTTTTGATTTTGCAAAAGATACAAATTTTTCTAAACTATTTGATGCACAGAGTCAACTTGATGGATGTATTACTGATGAATTACCCTGTGGTCCACCTGATTTAAATATTTTTGGAAGTTCACAAGGTTCTGGTGCTGTTGGTAATTTAATTATTAATGCTGCTGGTAGTGTGATTGGTGTTGATATGCAAAGTTTTGGTGTTGGTTATGATGATCAAACCAGAGTAAATGTTATTGATCAGTGTGGTAGAGGTAGAGGTGCTGTCTTAAGACCTGTATTTGGAAATGTTAATAATGCTTTCGCTGTACCTTTACTGAACTCAAGTGGACCATCTAACTCTGGAACTCCTGCATTAGCACCAGACAGTCTTGGATTTGGTCCATTTGCTCCTAATCCATATCCATTTGATAATAATGTTCCTGGTTCTACTAGAATAAGTCCATACAATCCGTCTGGGCAATCATTTGGAACACCCTCTTATGGATTAGGACCTAGTTTTTCCAAACTTGGCAAGAGAGCACCTAAAACACAATTGGGTATTTCCACTACAGATTACTCTGTCAACTTTGCTATTGAAACATTTACAATTCCAGTTGCTGAAACAAAAAGTAGACCAGTAATTAAATTTGTACTACAAAATAAAACACAACTTGAGAATATTGATACTGACTTTGACTTCTCAACTGATGATATATCAGGATCAGGAAGATTAGAAAATGGTCAGGTTGTTGTTGGTGTTGGCACAGAAAAATTTACATTAGCACCAAAAAGTGTCATTGATCAGAATGGTCTAGAACTTAAATTTCAAGAAGCATTTATAGGTGGACAGAAACAAAGAGTTGTTGAGGATGAAACTTATCTTGTTAGAGGATTTCAATTTGATGGAGAACCATTAATAAATCCAATTCAGATTAGTAATGATGGTAAGTGCGCCAAGATAGATGCTGTAGAAAATATAATAATTACAACTATTGAAAAAAAAATAGAAATTAATACATCATCTGAAAAAAATCTTACATTTAAATTTTTTCATGATGATGCAAGAGATGGAAATGCAATAGAAATTCCACAACTTGGTATTAGATCTGCTAAAAAGGGTGGCAGTAGCAGGTACAAATTTATACCTGAAAGTGTTAATACTACAGTGGAAACTGGGGTGGTGTATGAAGTTAGATTTGTAACAGAAAACTCAGCATTCTTAAGAAGTAAAAATCGAGGGAGAAGAATTGAGTGTAATGATAATTCTGATAGTGATTGGTTAGATGCCATCATTGAAATGTCTGAAGGAGAATTCTATGATTTACAAGATGGTGGGACTGGAGGGAATCCAAAAAATGTTGCTACTTGTAAATTTACTTTTAACAGAACCACATCTTTTAAAACAGTTTATGAAGATATAAAATCAGGTGGTGACAGTGACGAAGATTATGATGATTTAGTAATTTGTGCTCAGAGAGGTAAATTTAAACTGCCAAAATCTGAAAAACTTAGATCAGAGGGAGCTGTTCTTTATGTTTTAGAAAAAGAAGCTCCACCTTCACCTGATACTCCTCCAGTTGCTCCCACCCCTATATCAACACCAGGTGCTCCAGTTATTCCAATACCTGATTATTCTGTTGTAACTCCTGGACCTACTATTGGAGGAATTCCAGGTATTCTTACGCCTGGTCCAAGTGTAAATTCAACATTCCATCCATTTCCTGGTTCAACCACCCTAGGACCTGGTAAGTGGGTTCCTGGTCCTATTCCACCTGGAGGTGGTGGTCCTCATATTGGACCTGCTGTTTTTATTCATGATGGAGAATTATTTGGAGAATTAATTAGTAAGCAAGGTTCTACACTGCCCACAGTTGGTCCTGTTGGTTCATTTGCTCCCAATACTGGTGGTGGAGGAGGAGTTGGCAATCCAGGTGGTTTTGATCCAGGTAGTATTGGAGATCCATCTGATCCTGGAGGATTTGGTGGAGGAGGTGATGATCCAGGTGGTTTGGCACCTAGTGATATATTAATCCCTCTTTCAGGCGGAGGTGGTCCACCTGGTTATCCCACATTACCTAGGAATGGTGGTGGTGGAGGAATTACTCCTGTTGATGTAAAACCTGGTGATCCTGGTGGACCTGGTAGTGAACCTGGTGGAATACCTGATGCTCCTGATTCTCCTAGTGGTGGGTTTGGACCTGACACAGGTGGTGGTGGAGGTCCTGGTGAGATTGGTCCAGGACCTGGTGATCCAGGTAATCCAATTGGTCCACTTACATCATTACCTCCAGGACCTGGTACTTACTATCCAGATCAAGCAACTGGATATGGTCCTATTGTTGGTATTCCAGTTGCTCCAGGTGTGATGGTCCCTGCTAATTTAGGTGGTATTACTGGTCCAGGAATTGGTATTGTTGACATTATTGTTGAGGATGGTGGCATTGGATACCTTCCTGGACCAGATGGCAGCACTGGTGGTGATGGCAGAACGTATAGTTTATCAACTGATACTAGAATCACCTATAGTGATGGTGTCAAAGAGATTCCAATTGAACCTGGCAATAGGATCTGTGTGGATGAAGGTGATACTGTTATACTACCAATTGGAACTGAAGTTATCACAGAAACATTTGATGGAGAAGGTGGTGGAGAATTAATTATTGGCGGTGCTCCACATGTCATGCAAAAACCAGGTTGCTTTACTACACCTAAAGGAGGACAGAAACCACCAATTGATGGAACCTATCCAGTGCTAATGTATCTTTGTGATGTAATTATTAAAAAACCTGGTTTTGGATATTTAAATACTGATAGAGTAATTATAAATCCAAATAGTGGTGCAGAAGCAGAATTAGTTGTTGATAAATTTGGTAGAATAACAGATGTATTAATTACTAAACCAGGTGAAGGATTCCAAGAGATTCCAACCATTACCATTGAGAGTTCAACTGGACAGGATGCTGATTTACTTGCAAAACTTTGTATAGATAGAGTAAGTGATATAACACTTGTTGATCAAGAAAAAGTAATTCAAGTAGTGGATTGTGTAGGTAAGTTTTAATGGAGAAAATCAATTATGAGGAGTACAGATTAGGCACTAAAGATGGTGAAATTAAATTTGGACACATCTCTAACAATCAGCAAATATATTCTGTTTATTTAAATAACTACCTTTCTGATGCTAAGCATTATATTGCTATGGTTCAAACAGGTGAAGGTGACTGGCAGAGAGATAGTACCCTTTGTAGATCTGCTGGTTCTTTTTCTGTTATAGCTGGTGATAGAGCAAAGAATGGAACACCATCCATTGATTTGACTGCTAATACAGGAGATATCATTCTTAAAGCTGAGAATGGTAGAATAAGACTCATGGCAAAAGATATTGAATTAGTTTCTAGTGGTGATAGTGGAACTAATGGTAATATTAGACTGAAAGCTAATGAAAAGATTGTACTTGATGCTGGACAAATGATAGATGTTCATGCTAAAGTGTCTGTAAAAATAGTTTCAGACAAAGATGTTGAATGTATTGCTAGAAATATTTGTAATATGATTGGTAATTTTGTAAATATGTGTGATGGTTCTGATGCTGTTGCTGCCTCTCTAGGACATGGAAGAAAAGGTGGTTCAGCAACAGAGACTAGACAAGCTGCTACATTGTTAGCATAGGAGGCATTATGTCAGACGCAGGTAATTTTTCAGTTCGTGGACTATTAGAAGTTGGTGAGGGTAATGCGGAACAACTTGGTCGTCCAGGAATTCCAAAAAGTGCTGTAAGAGGTAGTGCATATGTTGAGGGTCCTTGCATGGTAGGTGACCCTTCTCAATTTGCTAAACCAGTTGTTGAAAGGGGTAGTCTGATGGCAGGACAAACTGCCAATGCAGATACTGCAACCAGTCTTACATTTACTGGTCCTCCATTCTATGCATTCTTTTGTTCTACATTTGCTAGGATTAAAAGTTTTCTTAAAGTAGACACTATGATTTGTGCAAAGGTTATCAAATCTAAAGTTATCTACACAGAAGTATTGATGGCAAAGGTAAAGAATTTTGCCATCCCACATCCAACACTTCCCAATACTAAACTTGTTTATGCCTGTTTAGAGGGTCCAGAGAATTCTGTATATATTAGAGGTGTCTTAAAAAATAATGATACGATTAATCTTCCAGATGTGTGGAGGGATTTAGTATCACCAAATTCAATTACAGTCTCTCTTACATCAGTTGGTATTGATCAGGGGTTGATGGTTAAGAGAATTGCAAATAACAAGGTTGTGGTTCAGGGTAAACCTGGACTTCCAATTAATTGTCACTATCACATTTTTGCTGAAAGAATTGATGTTGAAAAATTACAAACTGAGGTGGAGTTATGAGTTGGCAAGGTCTTTTTCCTGGAAATCCAGAGGGTGGTGTAGTAGGTTCCCTTCCATTCAGATTTGAAAATTTTGGAACATTTGCTGGTCCACAGTTTAGTTCTACAAACTATGACTATGATAAGGTAAGTGAAGAGTTACTTTGGCCAAATACAGTTCCTGGTGATTCATATGCATTTACTAATACAGATCTAGGTGCTTATCTGTATAATAATAGGACAAATTATGTTGGATTTCATTGTGATGGAGTATCAACAGCACAGATGTACTTACAACACTCTGCTGGTCCTATACCCATCTTTAATGTGATGGCAGATACAACAAATGTAACTGGTAATATCAATGCAACTGGTAATATAGTATCTGCTGGTAATATTACCACAAATGGTGTATTTAAATTTAATGGTCCAATGACATACACTGGATCATTTAACTTAAGTGGTGTTGGAGATGTTGCTACTGCAATAAATGCTAATACTGCTCTAGCTAATAGTAAGAAAGGATTTGATATCACTCACCCATCAAAAGGTGGTCATAGATTAAGATATATTTGTCTTGAGGGACCTGATGCTGAAGTTTATCTCAGGGGTAAACTTAAAGATAATAATGTTATTGAACTTCCCAGTGTATGGAGAGACCTTGTTGACGCAGAGTCAATTGGAGTGACTCTTACTCCAATTGGGTGTTATCAAGAATTATATATGGAAAAGATTGAATGGGGAACAAAAATTATTATTAAAAATAATCTTTCAGGGCCAATCAATTGTTCTTATGTTGTTTATGGAACAAGAAAGGACACAGCAAAAAATATACCTGAATATAAGGGCTTGACAGTTGATGACTATCCAGGTGATAATGTAGAATATAATATTAATGGACTGTGATGGGTGTGATTCATGAAATCTTTCCTTTGATAGTATATCAAGGAGAAGTTGAATGCCATCTTGAGTTTAAAAAAAAATATTTTAATGAATTGAAAGATTATTGGTTTGATGGATATAAAAATGAGAGTCCAGAAAATTCTGGAAGAATATTTGTCCATGATAAGTATCAGTCTCTCTTTAAATCTTTAAAAAATAATATTGATGAATATTTTAATTCTTTAAATATTGATCATTCACATTTATCTTATCATGTTTCAAAATCTTGGGTTGGTTGTCATTATAAAAATACACCTGAATTAAATCCTCACAATCACAATGAAGCTAACATTGGATTTGTTTATTATCTCAATAGTGATAGTACATCTGATAAATTCTGTGCTGTTCAAAGAGAAAACCCTAATGAATTAATTGGTGGTTTATTTCAAACTGGACAGAAAAATTTACTTAAAGGGTACAACAAATATAATTGTAACTTTTACACGTTCACACCAACTGAAGGCACTGTGTTAATCTTTCCTAGTTCAATGTATCACAAAACATTGAAAGTAACAGAGAGAGTTGCAGATAGAATTGTTATAGCTGGTGATATTAAAGTCACACTTAATACAACATCACCTGATTATCATCAAGGAACCACTCATCCAAGTCAGTGGTTAGAACTCTAAATATTTAAAAATTATATTGAAATGGGATTCGCAGTAACAAGTTATGCAGATGGTGCAGTTGGTATTTTATCTGCAAGAATAATTTCTCTTGATCAAACACTTAATTTTCCTGAAAGTGTAACACAAGTTCAGGTAGACGAAGATAGGTATAATTTATTTTTAGAACCATCTAAAACTATTGATAATAAAATTCTTTCTGTATATATTGATCCAATCAATGTAAAAAAAGCAAATATTGTAACTGCTGGAGGTAAAAGTGTTTGGTCTGCAAATGAAGCTAGATATTCTTCTAAAGCAGCTGCAACAACAGCATTAGAAACAATCATTGGAAATCATAGTACCAAAGATGCTGTTATCTCTTCCAAACAAGTTTTAACAATATTGAATTTTTCAGGGTCTCCATCCAGTGGATTTGGAACAGAGTTCATACCTGCTAATCCACCTTCAGGAGGTGGAAGTGAAGGAGCAAGTGTTACACAGGGGGAAGTTTCTGGAGTGCTTGATTTTGCATGTAGCACAACTGAAGGCGTTACTGGTAGAGCTATTGTAAGAAATGTGACTGGTGGTGATTTTACAACTGGTTCACCTGGTGAAGTTGGACCTCCAGCTTTAGGAATTGGAACAATTTTAATTGGAGGTGATAGATATTTTGCCACAAGCATTGAATATATTGCTATAGGTGAACTTTTTCAAGATGTAAATGTGTATCACAAATTTCCTAATCTTGAACCACCTAATCCAAGTGATGATAATATTTTTGGAAATGCTGAGAATGTCATATTAACATCATCAAATGCTGGTGTAGGATTTGCAAATACATTTTTCCCAAATGGTTTAAACACTTCACTCACAGCACCTACTCCAGTTATTGGTGTTTTTGTTCAAGCTACTTCAACTGTTCCTGCAATTGGTGATGTTTATACTTTTGATACATCAACATCTGGAGGCACTACAGCATTAAATACTATTAATACTGAGAGACAAGCAATTGAGGACTTGAGATTTGGGGTAGTTTCAACCCCAAATGATGTAGGTGTGTCCTCTTTTAACGAAGCTTCTGTAGTTGTCAAACAAAATAAAAAAGGTTATGCTGTTAACACCTGGTCTGGAAAGAGAATGAGAATTGTAGCAAACAATGATAAGGGTGGATATCAAGCTGCTATTCAGGTCTTAACTGACCCTTCCTTCCAATGATAAAACTGGCACATTGCTCTTGACTCTGCCCTAACATTGCTCTATACTTTGGAAGTCACAAACAAATCTTATGACCACTTACAATGCTGAAGACTATTATCGTGATGATGATAATGATGATTATCTAACTAGAGTTGTTGTAGATACTTGTGGAAGTAAGTTCTATCTTTACTCCAATGTAGGGGAAACAAGAACTGTTGATTGTGATAATGTAGATGAGTTTATGAATGTGTTAGAATTGGTGAGAGCTGTGTGTGATGAAGACATTGTTTCATACTCTGAACCTCTGGTCAAAAGTCAACTTTGATTCCAAAAAAGGGGCAAAAAATTCTCCAGGAAAAATTTGACCCCTTTACTTTTTTATTTGGGAGTGTGGCGGAATAGGTAGACGCACCAGACTTAAAATCTGTTGTCATTTGATGACGTGGGGGTTCAAGTCCCCCCACTCCCATACTAAATAAGGTGCCCTTGTGGCAGTAATATAGCACAAACACCTTATATGTACCCTACACCAAACAAATACGACAAAATCTACGTAAAATCTAGAAATCCATACAAACAAAATATTTCAGCAGAAAAATTTATTGATGATAAGTATAATCAACTTAGGTTATATTTTAAATGTGAAAGTTCATTTTTCAATAGAACAATGAAAGTTAATCTTTGGTATTCAGAACACACTAAAGAATGGAGATGGACACTCAGTTGTGATGAAGACCCTAAACTACAAGAAAGTGGTGGTCAAAAAAATCTTAGAGGGGCAATGGATGATATTGCCAATACTATAGAGTATCTTAAGGTTACTAAATAACCTGTGTGAAGGAAGAGCGCAGGGAGGGTTAGACCCTCCCTTTTTTTGCGGATAAATAAGTCATAATAGAAAGTCTGCGTAGAGAAATGCCCTTAGCACGTCTTGATAATTTCCTGAAGAATGTTCGTGGAAATATCCTTTATGTAAGTCCTAATGACCTTGACTCCACTGATTCCATTGAGAATCAGGGTAATTCATTGGCAAGACCCTTTAAGACAATTCAAAGGGCATTAATTGAGGCAGCAAGATTTTCCTATCAGAAGGGATTGGATAATGATAGGTTTGGTAAGACAACTATAATGTTGATGCCTGGTGATCATTTGATTGATAATAGACCAGGTTATATTCCACTTACAGGCACTAATTTTTTACAAAGAAATGGTGTTGAAACCACTGACTTCTCTGCATTTGATGCTAATACAAACTTTGATATTGAATCACCCTCAAATGCTTTACATAAACTAAACAGTATCCATGGTGGTGTAATCATACCCAGAGGTACGTCTTTGGTTGGGTATGATCTGAGAAAAACAAAGATCAGACCACTATATGTACCTGACCCTACTAATTCAAATATTGAAAGAACTTCTATTTTTCAAGTAACAGGTGGATGTTACTTCTGGCAGATGACCTTCTTTGATGGTAATCCCAACGGTCTTGTTTATAAAAATTATACAAATTCTCAATTTGTTCCAAACTTCTCACACCATAAAGTAACTTGTTTTGAGTATGCTGATGGTGTTAACAATGTTTATCTAAATGATGCTTTTAATGTAAACAAGCAATTTGATAGAACTGACCTTGACATGTATTATGAGAAGGTTGGTTTGGCATATGGTCCTGCCTCTGGCAGAACTATTGAACCTGACTTCCCATCATCTGGTCTTGATATTCAAGCAAAAATTGATGAATTTAGAATTGTTGGACCAAAAGGTGGTTCTGTAGGTATCTCAACTATTAAGGCAGGAGATGGTACAACAGGAACCAAGACAATTACTGTTAACCTTGGTGTGGGCGCAGGTAATGTTCAAGGCATTGATGGTCTACAAGTTGACACAATGTTCCAAGTGAATGATTGTGCTGATCCTGCTTATAATGGACAGTTTGTAGTAGATACTATTTCTAAAGTAGATTCAGTAACAGGAAGAGTTCTTGAATTTACTTATCAAACCCCAACAATTCCTACTGACCCTCTTGAAAACCCAGCATCAGCAACTGTAACACTAGACACTGATACTGTTAAATCAGCATCACCATATATCTTCAACATCTCAATGAGATCTGTGTTTGGTATGTGTGGTATGCACGCTGATGGTAGCAAGGCTGGTGGATTTAAATCCATGGTTGTTGCCCAATTTACTGGTGTGTCACTCCAGAAAGATGACCAGGCATTTATCAAATATAAGAATGATGGAACATTTGAGAGAGGGACACCTAACTTACACAGTGATGGAGATGCTAGATATCACCCTGATTACTATAGTTTTCACATTAAAGCATCAAATAACTCAGTTATTCAGATTGTATCTGTATTTGCCATTGGTTATGCACAACAATTCCTTACAGAGTCAGGTGGTGACTTCTCAGTTACTAATTCCAACTCAAACTTTGGAGAAATAGCACTTAACTCAGTAAGTTACAGAGAAGAGGCATTCCCTCAGGATGATGTTGGATATATCACTCATATTATTCCTCCTCAAGAAATTACATCAGATAATTTTAATCTTGAATATGATGCAATTGATGTATTAAAAACACTTTCTGTTGCTGCTGGTGCTGCAACTACAAGTAAGTTATTCCTTGCAGAAAAAACTAATATAGATGATGCTCCAAATACCCTTGTTCAGGGACATAGGATTGGTGCATCTGTCAATGATACAATTAATGTAGGTATTTCATCAGATATTACTGGCACAAAGGAATATTCTGCCAGAATTGTGATGCCCAACAGCACATCCTCATCTTCTAAAGAATTTACTGTAGGAAGAGTAGGAACTGCAAATAGCATTACAAGTGATATTATCACATTTACTGAAAATCATACTTTCATTAATGGTGAAACAATTAGATTTATTTCAGATGATGCTAGATTACCTGATGGTCTTGAAAATAATCAAGTTTACTTTGCTATTACAGATGGTTTAAATGCTGATCAGATTAAAGTTGCATCAACTTTCACTGAGGCATCTGCTATTCAACAAATACCTATCAATAATCTTGGTGGTTCACTCAAAGTACAAAGTAGAGTCAGTGATAAAATTGTTGGTGATTTGGGTCATCCAATTCAATTTGATACTATAAATGGTCAGTGGTTCATTAATGTATCAACTGATTTATCTTTAAATAACATTTATCATGCGATAAAAGGTATTGGTTCTGGAATTGTTGGTGATGCAACCTCAAGAACATTTATCACAAGAAAATCTGATACCAGACCTCTTGGAGATAAGATTTATAAGTTTAGATATGTTCTACCTGCTGGTGCTGGCATTTCATCTGCTAGACAACCACTAACATCATATGTTCTTGAAGAATCAAACACTGTTATTGGATCTACAAATGCAGAGGTAGCATTACAGTTTAATCCCTCCTCTCAGACAATGAGTAATCAGTCTGAGATGAGAAACTTTAGATTCATCAAGAGTGCTTCTACTGATGGTACATTTAATTATTTCAATAGTGAGTTACCACATGGTTTGACACTTGGTTCTGAGGTAAGAATTAATCAGGTTACTAGTTCAGTCAATCCAACTGGTGTTGCAAACTCTGGATATAATCAGAAATATACAGTTGTGTCTGTTCCTAAGTCTGATCAGTTTGTTGTTGAGATGGGTGTTGTAAATCCAGGGACATTTACTAATAACACATCACAAAGAAATACAAGTCTTCCAAACTTCAACAGAGTTAAAGCACCAAATAATTACTTTATCTATGATGTAGATACCATCAATGAATACAAAACTGGTATTCAAGATGGTGTTTACTATCTGACTATTGTTGATGCTACAAATACACCTACAATAGCACCATATAATGACAGGAATAAGTTTGCATTTGCACAACCAATTAAGGATTTGTTCCCACAATATGATAGAGACAATCCTAATTCAAATCCAGACGCTGCAATTGCATATGCATCATCAAGAGTTCTTGGTAATGTAGAAGTTGATGATCCTAAGCACTCTCTTACTAGATTTGTTGCTTCACAGGGTCAGGTAGATCTAGCTGTTGGTTTTGGTATTACTGATATTGTATCAAACTCTGCTGGAACTGCTCACACCATCTTTACTAAAACTGAACATGGTCTGAATAGAATTACAAATGTAAGTATTGTTGGCACTGGGGGATTAGGTTATGGAAATAACACTGGTAGTGTAGAAAGTCTTTACAATGCCACACTTACAGGTGGAAATGGTGTAGATGCAAGTGCAAGAATTACTGTAAATTCTTCTGGATCTGTTACTGATGTTGAAATAATGAATCCAGGAACAGATTACCTGGTTGGTGATATTCTGACAATTACTGGTGTATCAACATTCAGTCCCTATACTCCTGCACAAGTTACAGTTCAAAATATATTGAACAATGTTGGAAATACGATTAGAATTGAAAATATTTCTTCCTTTAAAAGAAAAGAATACAATAAGTTATATGAGGTAACTGGAATTTCTACAAATAAAGAAATTCAAGTCACGTCAATTGGTGGAACAATTACAGACCCATCATTTACTGGAATTGGTGCTACAGTCACAAATGCATCTTTTGGAACTCTCACTGGCATTGGACTTACAATTGATAACACAAAATTTGTTTATGATAATTCGTCAGGTATTGCTACAGTCACAACTCTTGAAAATCATGGTTTTAGAGCAAATAATCAAATAACTATTGATGGTTCTACTGCTACATTGTATAATGGTGATTTCATTGTTAAGCAGATTGTTGGTCTGACTACATTTACTGTAAATATTGGAAAGAGTAGTTCAGTTCCATCAATCAGTGGCACTGTTAGGGCATATACTCCTGGATTGATTCCACAACCTGGTATCATTAATCTATTTGATGAAAACTTTGGTGGGAGAGTTCTTAATGTTTATGATAATCTGACAGCACAACTATCATCACCTGTTTCTGATTTTATCACTGATGAAATCAATATCACTAATCTGAATAATTTTGACTTTAAGATTGGTGATTATATCAGAATTGATGATGAGATTGTAAGAATTAAAACTAATGTAACCTCTAATCCAGTCAAGGTATTCAGAGGTCTGATGGGCACTAAGACAGCAACTCATGTCTCAGGATCTGTTGTTAGAAGAGTTCTCGTTGAACCAATTGAACTTAGAAGACCATCTATTATTAGAGCATCTGGTCACACATTTGAGTATCTTGGATTTGGTCCAGGTAACTACTCAACTGCATTGCCTGAAAAGCAGACTAGACAACCCTCCACCAAGGAGCAACTTGCTACACAATCATTCAATAGTGCAGGTGGTATCACAGTATTCACTGGTATGAATGATAGAGGTGACTTCTTTGTTGGTAACAAGAAGATTTCATCTAATACTGGTAAAGAGGAGGTATTTGACACTCCAATCCCAACCATTACAGGTGAGGATGTTTTCTCTGTTGGAACTGATACTGGCATTGATATCATCAATCCTGCTGAAATTACCATATCAAGAACACTTAAAGTTGAGGGTGGTAATACTGGTAATCTCCTTTCACAGTTTGATGGTCCTGTACTGTTTAACAAAAAGATCACTTCTACCTCATCTGAAGGTATTGAGGCAAACCACATATTCATTCAGGGTGATGCAACTGTTTCAAGAAAGTATTCAGTTGGAATTGCTACTCCTACAAATTCTGCAACAGCAGGTGATGTTGTCTGGAAGGCACAACCTGAAGAAGGTTCAAATTCTGGTTGGGTCTATACTACAGATAATGAGTGGTATCCTTTTAGCAATATAAGTATTGATAAAAATCATCAAATTTACACTTTTGATGGAGTTGGTATTGCCACAAATTCACCTGGAACTAATAAACTTCAAGTGGGTTCAGGAACATCATTAGTTGCTATTGATGGCAATGGTGGTGTTGGCATTGGAACTTCTGCTAATGGATATGATATCAGAACAAATGGTAATGGTATCTTTGTTGGTTCAAGTGGCACAATATTTGGTGATGGATCAGGATTGTTTAATTTGCAAAATGATAGTCTCTTTAAAGGTGTTAATTCTGGATTAGGAACTGGTATTCATCCAGTCCAAAATCTAAATGTTGGAATTGGAACCACAGTATTTGATCAAACAAACACCTTACAAGTTGGATCACCTGGTACAGGTAAAACAGACTTGCTGGTTAACAATAAGTCTAGGTTTATTTCAACAGCAGACTTTGAAGGTCCTGTTAATATCAGTGGCAAATTAACATCTACAGACTTTGATATTGATTCCTCATCATCAAATATCACAGTTGGTGTTCTGACTGCTACCAATATTAATGTTGGATCTGGTTCTACTATTTTAACCACAACAACTTCTGGAGTTGGTATTAATGCTACCACTCCTACTGCTGCTCTTGATGTCAGAGAACCAGCTAGATTGCAAAGCACTTATGAAATTCCACAGACTGTAACAAGTTCTTCTAATTCAATTACATTACAGGCGGATCAGTCAAATACATTCTTACACACTACCACTGAAAATGTAAGTAAATTTATACTATCTGGTGTTAAGGCTAGTAGTTCAACATCATTTACAATCAAAATAGTTCAAGGTGCAGTGACTGCAAGAACAGTCGCAATTGACACATTTGAAACTACTGGAGGTGTATCAATACCAGTCAATTGGCCTGGAGGAGTGGTGCCTACCATGACAAATGTTGTTAATGCAGTTGATGTTTATTCTTATATTACATTTGATGGTGGTGCTTCACTCTATGGTGTTGTTGGAGGTCAGAACTTCTCATGAAACAGGGCATACCTTTCATAAGAACAATTCAATCCAAGTTGGATCTTAATGGTCCAACTCTTGGAATGCAGAGTCAACCAGTTGGAACCTCTTGTAGTGTTGCATCAGGAATTGCCACATTTATTGGTATAGGAACAGCTATCTTTCCAGATAATCAAACGTCAAGAAATACAAATACAGGAACTGTAACACATCAGTGGCATCAAGTTGGTGTTGGTGCGTTAAGTGATGGTACAAATATTACTGGTTCAGGAACAACAACTTTGACTGTCTCTGGTTTAACTAGCCCAGATGATAATCAAAATGAATATTTTTGTCAATTAGGATATGATCCCAATAATTTATCTCCTAATGCAATTAATGAACCATTTGACTCTGCCTCTGCAAAAGTTACTGTTTCACCTATAATTAGTTTTACAAAAGAACCTGCCAACAGAACTGTATCTGAGAGTATTGAAACAACATTTACTGTTGATGCAACTGCAAGTGATGGTAGTGATCAAAATTTAAGTTATCAATGGGTTTTGAATGGAAAAAATTTAAGTGATGGTGCTGTTGCAATCTCTACATCTACTGAAGAACCATTCTCTGGTGCTGGTGGTATTGAATTTGATGGTAATGGAGACTATCTAACTATATCAAATGCAAATGCAGGAAGTGTTTTTAATTTTGGTGCGGATAATTTTACTGTTGAGTTTTGGATAAATTTAAGTAGTCTTCCAGCACTTAATAATGCTGCTTATGCTACAGATTTTAGAATAGGAAATAATAACAACTTTACATTTGGACTTATTAATATTAATGGGACTTTGACCACATATTCTTATGCAGCAGGAACTCAAGTTGTAGGATCTGCTAGTCTATCATTAAATGTTTGGCATCACGTAGCATTTGTAAGAAGTGGTAACACTGTAACTACTTTTGTAAATGGATCTCCTGATGGATCCATGACCAACAACACTAATCAAGGCAATACTGGTGTTGTTATTGGTGCTAGGCACACTGGTGCTGAAGAGTATATTAATGGTTACTTGTCTAACCTTCGTATCACTACAGGTACAGCACTTTACACAACAAACTTTACACCTCCCACTTCTGCTCTAACTAGTGGGGAAGACACATCTCTTCTTACAGCACAAGGAAGTTCCATTATAGATGCTAGTTCTAATAGTCTTTCTATTTCAGTATCTGGAGATGCTGCTGCCACTCCAAGTGTTACTAAATCAAGTGGAGTAAATTCAGGGTCTAAAACACCTGTTTTGACCATAAGTAGAGACATCTCTGCACTTTATAAAGTATTTTGCAAAGTATCTCATACTACAGCAAATCCTGGTATTGTAACTACGTCTCAAGCAGATTTTGATGTAGTACCTAAAAGATCTCTCATAAAATATGAGAGATATAATGCTGCTCTTAGCACCCTTGCTGAATCTGGTGAGAGGGATGTTAGTGCTTTTGGTGCTTTATCTTTTAGGGCAAATGCTGATGCACAATCTAGAGCAATTGCTATCTGGGCACCAGAAGATGATGTGGATGTAAAGATTACCTTAGGTGGTGGTGCTGGAGCAAATAGAAATGGATTTGAAGGTGGAGAGGGAGGTATATCAGTATTTAAGGTTACATTGAAAAAGAATGAGGAGTATCAAATAAAACTAGGTGTTAATGATACACAAGGAGGTGGACCAAGAGGTGGCACAAATGGTGGTGGTGGATCCTCTATTTTATATCATCAAGCAAGAGTGATTGCTGTTTGTGGTGGTGGTGGAGGTGCTGGTACTGATAATGGTGGTGGAGATGGAGGTGGTATTCAGGTTAGTGGTGATGATGGTCATGGTAGTAGTTCTGGTTCTGGTGGTAGAGTATTTGGAATAGGAAGTCCAATTGGAGCGAGTTTACCATCAGAAGGATCTTTTCCTACAAGTATTAATACTGAAAAAGGCACTCAACTATCATCATGCACCATAGGTAAGTATTGGAGAGATCAAGGTTTCTCTCCCTGTGAAAGTATGGGTCTACAAAAATTTAGATATGCTGATGGAAGAGTGTACGAAGATTCAGAACTTATTTTAAGAGGTTACAAGTCTGGTATAGCACATAGAAATAATGGTGGAAATGGTTCTGGTAATGAAGGTGGTGGCGGTGCTGGAGCATTTGGAGGATCAGCTGCTACTGCTGGTAATTCTGGTGGTGGAGGAGGATCTGGATTTGGTGGTGGTGAAATAACATTACTTCCAAGTTCTGAACTTCCAATTGGTTCACGATTAGGTGGAAATGATGATGTTGGATTTATATGCATTGAAGTGTACAGAGAAAATGATGATTATCTTCCTTGTATTCCTCCTAAATCAAATGATTCAGTTAAGTTAAGAACAGTTAACTTTAGAGTAATTAGATTTACTGATAATGATGTAACTGTCACTTTTACTAAAACAAGTGGTGTTGGTCCAGATACATTAATTTTTGGTTCAGGTGGTAGTGTCAGCACAGCACAAATTGGTGAAGGTGCTGTTTATGAGAGGACAAGCAATACTGCATCTATTCCAGTGGTTGGAGGTATTGTAAAAGCAAATGAATTTAGAGTTGTAAATGGTCAAAGTTTTGAAATAGTTGATCAAATAAGTAGTGATTTTAAACATTTACAGATTACACCAGATCTAGGATTTTTTACAGATTCTACATATAAATTATCTGCAGGTGAAAATACTCGTAATTCTGAGTTCTTCACATAATTAGATAATTAGTGTTATAAATAACTAAAACCTGTGGGGATAGTGAACCACCTAGCTTATGGCTGTAAATAAGAATTTTGTAGTCAAAAATGGTATAGAGGTTGGCACAAAAGTAATTGTTGCTGATGCTCAGAATACCCATGTAGGTCTTGGGACAACTGCTCCCTTGACAACTCTTGACGTCAGAGGCGATGTAAGATTTGCTGATGATGCAGGACACACTGTTAATACAGTGGATATTGCTGGTATTACTACCTTCAGAAAAGATGTTAACATTGGAGTGGGTGCTACCACTGTTAAAGTTGATGTCAATAGTGGTTATGTTGGAATTAACTCAACATCACCAAATTTTTCTCTTGAAGTAAAAGCAGGCACAGGTGATACACTAGCAGCAAATTTTGATGGTGGTATTTTTGCTCCTAATGTAAATGCATCTGAGGGATCAATAAGTTATGTTGTTGCTGTTGCAGCAACCACTGCTTCACTTAATGTTACTGGAATTACCACTACTGATGGACCAGTTACATTCTTCAAAGAACTAAGGGTGCTTGGTGTCACAACCCTTGCTGAATCTGGTGGTATCACAACCACTGGTGGTGATTTATATGTTGGTGGTGACTTATTTGTCAAAGATGATGTAGTATATGATGAAGTAACAGGTAGAAACCTCAATATTACTGGTGTTGGTACTATTGCCCAAATTCATGGTGATGGTTCTAATATTACTGGTCTTGCAACTGCATTTAATGCTGCAATTGGAATTTCATCAAACACATCTTTTGTTGGTACTGGTGTTACATTAATTGATTTTGGTACTTCTGGTACTACTATAACTACACCCAGTGCTGGTGTATCCACAGTTGTTACTCCAACAGGAGCATCACTTGGACTTGTAATTGCACTTGGCTCCTAATAAATACCTCTAACAAGTAAAGAAAAATGGCAGAATCTTTCTCAAATAAATTAGCAAGGGCTGTGGGAGTTGTTAACTCAAGTACAGGTGGTGCTATTGGAATTACAACTAATTTGATTACTGGTATCTCTACTAGTGGATTAACAACTGGTGATTTAGTTGACAATCAAAATTATATTGCTGGAACAACTATTTCATCAATTGGTGCTGGTCAAGTTGTTGTTGATAGAGATTCTACAAATACATCATCTGCTTCAAGTCAGGTTGTTAAATTTCTTCAACCAACAACCATTTATACTTCACCTGGTGGTACAAAATCAATTTTAATTGGTGGGACTTTTGCAAATAATACAAATGGTCAAGTAGCACTCACAGTCAGTGTGTCAGATAATAGCACAGGAATTACTGCAGCAATTGCAAGCAAAATTCCTGTACCTGCAGGTTCTTCTTTTGTTATTTCTGATACTGGTAAAACGCTTCTTGAGGCAAGTGATGCCCTTAAGGTTTTTTGTGATACTGCAAATGCAATTGATGTAAACATTAGCATCCTTACAGGAGTTAACTAATGGATAGAAATGGATATATTGGAAGAGCTCCTGCTGACTCAGCAATAACTATTGCAAGGCAAACTTTTTCTCCAACTGGAGTTACAACAGACTTTACTTTTGTATCTGGATATACAGTTGGATATCTAGATTTATTCCTAAATGGAACAAAACTAATAGAAGGTTTAGATTTTACTGCAACTGATACTTCTACCATTTCTTTAATATCCCCTGCAACTAATGGTGATATTTTAGAAGGTGTTGCATACAAAGCATTTAATTTAGGAAATACAAATAGAATTGGCATTCAATCTGCTGGAGTGCTAGTTGGTAATGCAGAAGTATTAAACTTTGTTGGAACTGGTAATTCTGTTTTACTTAATGGTTCTACTGTTGATGTTCAAATAACTGGTGGTGGTGGCGGTTCTGGTGTTGCATCTACCATTACAGTTGCTGATGAATCTTCTGATACCACTTGTTTTCCAGTTTTTGTTACTGCTGCCTCTGGAGATTTAAATCCCAAGAGTGGATCTAACTTAACATTTAATTCTAGTAATGGAACTTTAAGTGCCACAACATTTAATGGCAACATTTCAGGAGCAACTGGATCTTTTACTGGTAATGTCTCAGTTGGTGGAACATTAACTTATGATGATGTAACTAATGTTGATTCTGTTGGAATTATCACTGCTCAGACTGGTATAAGGGTTAGTGCTGGTGGTCTTGTTGTTGCTGGTGTTAGTACCCTTGCAGCAGATTTATCAATTGCTGATAAAATTATTCATACTGGTGATACCAACACTGCCATTAGATTTTCTTCAACAGATACAATTGCAGCAGAGACTGCTGGAAGTGAGAAAGTTCGTATAAATTCTGGTGTTCTTGTTACTGGTATTGCATCAGCAACAGCATTGGCAGGATTTGATTATCTACAAGCACCCTTTAGTAGCACAGTTACATTTACTGTTACTGTTGCAAGTAAAGATTCCTCTCATAGGTATAATGGAACTGGAAGTGGTAATGCCTACCTCATTAATGGAGTTCAAGCACCATTCTTAACATTAACACCTGGAAGAACTTACAGATTTACTAATGATAATACAGGAAGTCATCCCTTTAAGTTCTATCTTGAAGCTGATAAAACCACAGAATACACATCAGGAGTAAATTTCCAGAATACTTATACAGAAATAACAATAACTGATAGCACCCCACAAGTGCTGCATTATCAATGTGCTTCTCATGGATACATGGGTAATGCTGTAAATACCAATTCTAATGTTGCTGCAACACAAGCTACTGGTATTTCTACTGCTGCTGCTACTGTTGCTGGTATTGTTACCACACTAGACTTGAGTTCAGCACAGGATCATAAACTCACAGTATCTGGTATATCTACTGTTACTGTTACTGGTGGAACAGAGGGAGAATCTCATACAGTCAGAATAATTAACTCTGGTATTACTACAGTTGGATTTAGCACATTCTTCTTATTTCCATCAGGATCTTCTCCAAGTTTACCAACTGCAGATGGTGCAATCAGTTTGATTTCATTTACAGTAAATAGAGTAGGAGCAGGAGGAACGCAATTGCTAGCAGGTGCTGCACTAAACTTTAGTTGAGGAGATAAGTAAATGGGATTAGCAATTCCTCAGGTCATCACACCAAGTAAAGCATCAGGTGCCCAGGTTATTGATGGTAGTTTAAAGTTTGATGGATCTAATAGTAATAGATTAACAAGAACTTTTGGTAGTGCTGGTGATAGAACATCTTGGACTTGGAGTTGTTGGGCAAAAAGAGATAAACTTACTTCAAATAGGCAAGTAATCTTTGGTGGATATAGTGCGTCTAACAATACAGATTGGTTAGAGATTGGATGGGATAATGGTGCAGATCATGTTTATTGGACATCAAATGGTGTAACATCTGATGGAACTGCACAACGACGTGACCCTACATCTTGGTATCATTTTTTCTCCACTTATGATGGAAGCAATTTAAGAATATATGTGAATAATCATCTAGATTTGGATTATTCAGTCACGGGCAATATGGGTATAAATGTTGCTGGTGCTCATTATATTGGACAGACACCTAAAAATGCTGAAGATAGACATCTTTATGGTAGATTATCTCAGTGTTATTTCATAGATGGTCAGGTATTAAATCCATCTGATTTTGCATTCACTGATCCACTCACAAATACTTGGAAACCTAAAAAGTACACTGGTGCTGTCAATTTTGCTGGAGAACATAATAGTTACACAACCACAAGAGTAGATACACCAAACGCGGCATTTGATGGGGCAATATCTGGGGGCAGTAATTTTGCGTATAGCACAGACATCAGTCAATTTTCTGGTTATTTTAACTTAAATATTACTAATGTTACTTCGTTTGAATACTACACAAACGAAGACGTAGCTTGGGATGTAAAACTTAACGGAGGATCTACACATACAACAACTGGATCCGTTGGTTATCATAGTATACCAAATCCTCCTTCTACAATAACAAGTTTTGAGTGGAAACCAAGCGACGGAAGCGGCAATCTCTTCGCGTTTAGAGTCAACGGCACTGATATTCTAGTCAGAACTAATGATGGAGTTAATGGTTTCTATCTCCCGATGGATG
>Ga0160423_10000852_pt1 | contig 25435 bp, 19 predicted proteins | sample CRUFie14St8metaG_FD_108191 | JGI IMG/M metagenome (GOLD analysis project Ga0160423, IMG submission 108191) | Marine microbial communities from the Costa Rica Dome - CRUD Field 142mm St8 metaG | ecosystem: Environmental > Aquatic > Marine > Oceanic > Photic zone | place: Costa Rica: the Eastern...
GGCTTTCTTCACATGTTCTGCGGGTCTGGGAGAGGCGCTACAGCGTTGTAGAACCAAGGCGGAGCGATAATCAACGCCGTCAATATTCCCAGACGGACGTGGATCGTTTAATTCTTCTGAAACGCCTCGTCGACAGTGGCCACGCCATCGGAAGCATCGCCCGGCTCGGCATGGACCAACTGGAGGAGCGAATCGAGAAATTGGAAGAGTCTGGTCCTGACCATGGACAAGTCGGGATAAATTCGACAAACGCTGTACAGCGAATCGGTCTAATCGGGACTTCTATCCGACAATCCGTCCGCGAAGCGGCCGATGCGGACGAAAATCTTAGGATCGTTGGAGAGTTTGAAGATCTAGATGATCTCGAAAAAAGTCTCCAACCAGGTTCGATCGAAATCATCTTTTACGAAAAAGACACACTTTTCATGGAGGATCTGCCCATGATCCGTCACTCGATCGAATCCGTCGGTGCTGGGCGAGCCATTGTGATCTATCGCTTTGCCGAGGGAAAGGTTCTCGAATCTACGCCGGGTAGTGGAATCACAGCCCTTCGGGCTCCCATAGAGACGGCCGGCGTCAAGCTAGCCCTTGGGGTTCAACTGCAACCTGTATCATCTGGAGAGACGCGTGAGATATCGTTTCACGTCGACGAAAACATTCCCCCTCGTATGTTTTCTTCAGAGGATTTGATGCGATTTTCCAAGATTTCACCCTCCTTGCAATGCGAATGTCCGCGGCATCTTGCCACAATTCTTCGGAGCCTGATCGCGTTTGAGGAGTATAGCAGAAAGTGTGAGAGCAAAAATGTTGAAGACGCTGAATTGCACGGTTTCCTTCACCTGACAACTGCTCAGTGCCGTTTCGACATGGAGAAAGCGCTCGCAAAAGTCCTAACCCACGAGGGCATCCGCTACTGAGAACGAGCCGACCGAGGCGTCGGTTTAATTTGTTGGTAGCTAGTCCCGAGCGGGGCGGAAAGGCGTTTACTTTCGACAGGATCCATCTAGGTTGCCGGTCTTCGGTTTCCGATTCTCCCGATGTCTGTTGAACTGACACGAAATTTTTCAATAATTGCCCACATTGACCACGGGAAAACGACCCTTTCGGATCGTCTCCTTGAGTCGACGCAGACTATTTCTCAGCGTGAGGCGCAAGATCAACTCCTCGATTCCATGGAGCTTGAAAGGGAGCGCGGGATTACGATCAAGTCGCATCCGGTGACAATGAGCTACGCTGCGAATGAAGGCAAAGTTTACCAGCTCAATCTGCTGGATACCCCCGGTCATGTTGACTTTTCCTACGAAGTGAGCCGTAGCCTCGCTGCCTGCGAAGGTGCCTTGCTGCTGGTAGACGCAGCTCAAGGAGTCGAGGCTCAGACCGTTGCCAACGTTCATCTCGCTCACGAGGCTAAGCTTCATGTCATTCCTGTGATCAACAAGATTGATCTGCCCAACGCGGATGTCCCGGCGGTTAAGAAGCAGCTTGAGGACATCCTCGCAATTCCGGCAGAAGAGGCTATCGAAGCCAGCGCGAAGATGGGGCTTGGTATCGAAGATATCCTCGAGGCCGTGGTCGAGCGCATCCCCGCTCCCTGCGAACCGGAAGATGAGCTACTTCGGGCTTCAGTTTTTGACTCCGTCTTCGACACCTATCGCGGTGTGGTCAGTTATGTCCGCGTCATAAGTGGTGAGGTCAAACGTGGCACGGGCATCAAAACGATGGCTACTGGTAAGACTTATGAGGTCAAAGAGGTGGGCGTGTTTACTCCAAAGCAAACTGCTCGCGATTCGCTTAAAGCGGGAGACGTGGGCTACCTCATCGCCAATATGAAGACTTCATCCGAGGTCAAGATTGGCGATACCATAACTGAGTCCCGCAACCCTTCATCTGAACCACTTCCCGGGTTCAAGGATATTCAGCCGATGGTTTTCAGCGGTATTTATCCCGTCACGACTGACGATTTCGAACAGCTCAAGCTCGCTATGGGCAAGCTGCAGATCAACGACGCAGCTTTCAGTTATCAGGCGGAGAGCTCGACTGCGCTGGGCTTTGGTTTTCGCTGTGGATTCCTCGGGCTGCTTCACATGGAGATTGTTCAGGAGCGACTTCGTCGTGAGTTCAACATGGATGTGATTTCGACCTACCCTGGGGTTGTTTACAAGGTTAAGAAAACAGATGGTGAGGAGATCGAAATCGACAACCCAACTTTCCTTCCAGAGCCGCAACTGATCGAGGAGATCCTCGAACCTACCGTGAAAGCATATATCATGGTGCCAAACGATTATATCGGCGACATGATGAAATTGGTTGCCGAAAAGCGTGGCCAGCTTGTGAACACGGAGACGCTCGATGCCAATCGTGTGCTCCTCACAGCCATTTTGCCGCTCAACGAGATCCTGGTAGACTTTAACGACCGCCTCAAGAGCATGACTCGGGGCTACGGCAGCATGGATTACGAGCATTCCGATTATCAACCCGGCAAGCTGGTTAAGATGGATATGCTCATTGCCGGAGAGCCGGTCGATGCTTTCTCAGTCATCGTTCACCACGACAAGGCTGAATCCCGTGGGCGGCAACTGGCGGCCAAATTGAAGGATGTCATTCCCCAGCAGCTTTTCGTCGTGGCGATTCAGGCGACTATCGGAGGTAAAATCATTGCCCGAGAGTCAATCAGTGCGATGCGTAAGAACGTGACCGCGAAGTGTTATGGCGGTGATATATCGCGAAAGCGCAAACTCCTCGAAAAGCAGAAAGAAGGTAAGAAGAAGATGAAGGCTATCGGTAAGGTGAATATCCCCCAAGATGCCTTTATTAAGGTTCTAAAGACCGACTGATTTTACGGTTTATTAATCCGGATAATACCCCCCTAATAACATGTTTTTTTTCAAGAAGGTGAGCGCTGAAGAACTGGGCGAAAGGCCCCTCGATCGCAAGGGTCGCAAGGAAGGTAAAGCTCTCATTAAGGGCATTCGAAAATTTCTTCGATATAACGACGATCTCATTGCTGATAAGAGTAAAGAATCGATCGCCGAGAAACGGACTGCCTTTTCCAAGGCCCTGAGCGATCGCTCATCAAAGCGCAAAGACCTCGAAAAATTGGCCGAAGATCTCACTGAGACCTGCAAAAAGTCAGTCAAGGACCACAAGGCTTCCGCTTGGAAAGAAAATATCGAGATCATTTTCGTTGCTGTCGTCATTGCAATGGGGATCCGAGCTTATTTTATCCAACAGTTCAAAATTCCGACCGGTTCGATGCAGCCGACACTGAACGGAATAATTGCCTATCCAACAGAGGATATGAACCCCCTGTCAGAACGCCATGCTCCCTCTGGTTACGAGCGCCCGTCTTTTCCGCAGCGCCTCTGGGATAAGTTCTGGTTTGGTCGCAGTCACGTCGACTGGGTCGTTGACGATGACGATATCCTGATCCTCAAGCCTGAGAATCTATACAGCAAAACGCACCTCCTCTTTTTTCCGCGAACCTATCTCGTCACTGAGAATGGTCAGAAGTTCAGCGCTCCCGGAACGCAGTCACGGGTTGAGATGCTGTTAAACCGCAACCTTCAGAGGGTTCCGGGGCGCTCCCTCGTCTTTTCGGTCGAGAAGGGGCAGACGATAGCCAAAGGCTACGTGGACACCGGTGACCAACTTGTGGTAAACAAATTTGCTTACCACTGGGTTCTGCCCAAGCGCGATGATATTTATGTTTTTAACACGCAGGGGATTCCGGGTATCCAGCGCAATTTACTGAACGAGGAGAGGCGAAATGGTATTTCTCCAAGTTGGGCGACCGAGCCACGGCAAGGTTCGCAGCACTACATCAAGCGTCTCGTCGGAGAACCTGGAGACACTATCGAAATTCTAGGGCCCGGATTCCTGATCAACGGTGAAGCACCCTCGGAAGCGGGTATTCTTCGTGTAATGGCGCAGGAAGGTTATTATACCGGCTACGTTCGACGGGGAATGAGCAAGGTGACCCTGCCAGAGGGTAAGTTTTGGGCACTTGGGGATAATAGTGCTAATAGTTCTGACTCGCGCGACTGGGGCACCGTACCGCAGCAGGATATCGTGGGGCGGGCAGCCTTCGTTTACTATCCGTTTGGGCATCACTTTGGCCCGATTGATTAACTTGGTAGGAGGCTCAGACATTGAAACTCATCACGGACACCGCCGAAGAAATCGTTCGCCGTAGCGGTTCCAATCTTGCGTTCGCGCTTGCGGTTCTCCCTGCCAGAAAGCGCCGCGATATGGGCATTTTTTATGCTTTTTGTCGAGTCGTGGATGACCTTGCTGATGATCTGGATCATTCAACCAATGATCGAAAAGAGGGTCTGGAGCGCTGGAGAAAGTTAATCTACGGGGAGATAGAGCAACCTTTGCGGGGAGTTGAAACTGAGTTTGTTGAACTTTGCCACCGCCGCGCGCTCCCCGTCGATGATCTGGAAGCGATTGTTACCGGAGTGGAAATGGATCTTGATCCACGGGAGTTTCAAACCCATGAAGATCTGAAGCATTACTGTTACCACGTTGCCAGTGCCGTGGGTCTAGTGAGTATCGAGATTTTTGGTTACGAGGACCCCGCCACCAAAGACTATGCTGAGCAGCTAGGCTATGCGTTGCAATGGACTAATATCCTCAGAGACGTCGGCGAAGATTCACGCGAAGGGCGGGTTTTTCTGCCAAAGGACGTGATGGAGCAGTTTGGTCTGACAACAGAATCTGTGCTTTCTGGTAATCCTGATAGGGCGGCATTTCTTCGCCTGATGGAGGACCAAACTTTTGTTGCTCGTCGCTTTTACGAATCCGCTAGGCGTGCCCTGCCCGATCAGGATCGAAAATCGATGCGATCTGCCGAGCTGATGCGTAGAATTTATAGTGCGATTCTCGATCGCATGGAAGCAGATGGGTATCACGTCTTTGAAAAACGATACCGCCTCTCCAAAGCCCGCATGATAATGGAATTTCTCCACGCCAAATTTGTTGGTTAGTTCGCATGGACTTTGTTCGTTTCAAACATGCCCGCTTTTCGGCACGCCTTCCGGCAGACTTTCGCTATTCTCTGAGCCATTATTGGATGTATCCCGAAGAAGAAAGTGAAGATGTCTGGCGAGTCGGATTTACCAAGTTTGCTACTCGCATGCTCGGGGAATTGGTTGAAGCTCGCTACGAAGTCGAGCAAGGCGGCATCGTCTCATCGGGACAGCAGATCGGATACGTAGAGGGTTTCAAAGCTGCGAGTGACTTGTTCTGCGTCATAGATGGAACCTTTGAAAGAGGTAATCCGATTCTTGAAGAAGACGCTTGTATTGTGAAGAGCTCACCTTACGTCGACGGCTGGCTCTATTCTGTTAAGGGCGAACCTGAAGAGGGTAGCGTCGATGTGCATGGTTACGTGGAGCATCTTGAAGTTTTGATCGAGAAAATGCAGCAGGAGGGCTATTGAACCCGGTTCTTACCATGCAGATTGAATGGAAGTTAGTGGTTCTGCCGGTTTGCGGCTAAATTTGGACGTTGAATCTTTGACGTTGATTGTTGAATGTTATCGGATGCCTTCTTCTTACATCATGGTTGGTGGATTTCTTGGTGCCGGTAAAACCACCCTGATCCAACGATTTGCCAAGTACATCGATGGCAAAGGACGTAAGGTTGGCTTGATCACCAATGATCAAGGGGCGGGTCTGGTGGATTCTATGATTGGCCGATCCAACCAGTTTCCTGTTGAGGAGATTTCGGGAGGGTGTTTCTGCTGCCGATTTAATTCGCTGATCGATGCTGCGACCTCTTTGACGGCAGAAAACCGACCTGATGTCTTCCTTGCGGAGCCGGTGGGGAGCTGCACCGACCTCGTTGCGACGGTAAGCTTGCCTCTGAAGCAGATCTATGGTGATGACTATCGCGTTTCGCCTTTGAGTGTCCTTGTTGATCCAGTGCGGGCAGGACAGATTCTAGGCCTCATTGAGGGGAAAAAGTTTTCCGATAATGTAACCTACATTTATCGCAAGCAGCTTGAGGAAGCGGAGTTCATTGTGATTAACAAATTGGATTTGTTGCATCCCGAGGGCATTGAAGACCTCCGGGCGGCATTGGAACGTGAATTTCCGGAAGCCAAGGTGTTTGAGTTGTCAGCTCGTGAGGGCAACGGCTGCGAGGAATGGTTCGAAGCGGTGCTCTCTGCCGAAATTGATTCAAAGCGTTTTCTCGATATCGACTACGAGAAATACGGGCAAGGAGAGGCCTTGCTAGGATGGCTCAACGCAGCTGTCGAAATTAAATGTGACGGTCGCCGAGTCGATGAATTTGACGGTAACGAGCTTCTCGAGTCGATCGCTACCGCGTTGCGAACAAAGCTCGAAGAAGCTGGGGCTGAGGTGGCACATCTTAAGATGACGTTGAATCCATTAGGCGACCCAATGGAGATTGCGTCCATTAATCTTGTGCGGGGTGATTCCGAACCAGAGCTGTCGCATCGGCTCTATGAACCGCTCGATGAAGGGGAATTGTTACTGAATATTCGTGCAGAAGTTGACCCCGACACGCTGGAACGTGCCGCAGATGCCGGCCTTGAACAGGCTATTGCGATGGATTCGTCACTCCTCTTCCGCATTACTCACTTGGAGCACTTCCGGCCGGGTATGCCGACGCCAACTCATCGGGTAACAGCGGACAACGTCTAGAATTGTTGGGGAGTGAGTCTTGAAGTCTTTTATTAACGCTCTGGTTTCGGTTATCCTCGCCGTGACGTTTTTCTTTGGATTCTGGGTGATCTTGGATCACGACTATGACTGGGCCGCGATCGCTCCTTATTCTGGCAACTTGTTCTCGGGCTGGTTGGTGACAGTGGGAATTTCGCTGGCGGCGTTGGCGTTGAGCGTGGTTGTGGCGGCCGTTCTGACGGTCGCTCAGTTGTCATCTCATCGGGTTCCGCGAGTGCTTTCGAGGGCTTACGTAGAAATTGTTCGGGGAACTCCGCTGCTGACCCAGATACTCATTGGTTATTACCTGATTGCTGATGCTATCGGTTGGGACAGTCGTTTTGGTGTTGGCCTGGTAATACTCTCCTGTTTTTCGGGGGCTTACCTGTCCGAGATTTTCCGCGGCGGTATCGAATCTATTTCGAAGTCTCAATGGCTCTCAGCTCGGGCGATTGGACTGTCGGAAGGACAAACATACCGTTTCGTGGTGATACCGCAGGCGATTCGTCGGGTGCTTCCTGCTTCGGCCGGCCAATTTGCTAACCTAATCAAAGATTCTTCCCTGCTTTTTGTCATCAGCGTGCACGAGTTCACGATGCAGGCTCGTGAGGCGAACGCCAACAGTTTCGCGACTTTTGAGGCATACCTTCCGCTCGTAATGGGTTACTTTATTCTGACTTTCCCGATCTCGTTGCTAAGTCGCCACTTGGAGAAACGTTTTTCCTATGAGCATTGAGGTTCACAACTTGCACCAACATTATGGTGAGACACGGGCGATCGATGGAGTTTGTATGAAACTTCCTGATTCGGCTCAGGTGCTGGCCCTGATCGGTCCTTCTGGAGGAGGTAAATCAACTTTTCTCCGATTGATTGGTGGGATCGAGACACCGACCTCGGGAACTGTCATAGTTGACGATCAGGAGCTGCCGAAGGAAGAGGAGGGGTTGCTTGATTATCGCAAATCAAACGGGTTTCTCTTTCAGGCATTTAACTTGTTTCCCCATCTCTCGGCGCTTGATAACATCATTCTGCCGCTGACTGAAGTCCATGGCTGGAGTCGTCACAAAGCTGAGGAGCGGGCGCACGAAGTGGTGAAGCGGTTTTATCTTGAGAAGCACCTTGAGAAGCATCCAGAACAGCTGTCCGGGGGTCAGCAGCAACGCGTCGCCCTCGCTCGAGCTGTCGCTCACGAGCCCGCTCTTCTTTTGCTCGATGAGCCGACCTCGGCCTTGGACCCTGAGATGAAAGCAGGGGTGCTCGACTTGATCAAAGAACTCTGTGATGCCGGTCAAAGAATTGTGTTATCAACACATGAAATGGGATTCGCCCGTCAGTCTGCGGATCATGTTGTGTTTCTCGCGGAGGGGAAAATCTTGGAAGAAGGGAAAGCCGAGGAATTATTTGAGGCCTCACGTGAACCGAAGGTGACACAGTTCCTCGATCGGGTTATGAAGTGGTAAGCGTTAGTTCTAATACTGGCTTATTTTGGAACGGATTTGGCACTCGATAGCGGGAAGTTTTAAGATATAGATGATATGGATTGGTTCGCAACTATTGCCATTGGATTTGTAGCAGGCGCTCTGGGCCGCTTCCTGATGCCTGGCAAAAACGTTCGAGGTTGTATTATCACAACAATTCTTGGAGTTGGTGGTGCTGCCGTCGGCCGATTTGTTGCCGAAAAAGTAGGGATCGATCCCGGGGCGGCCGGAAGTGGCTGGGACGTTAGAAGTATGGCTGTTTCGGTAGGTGGAGTGATGGTGATCCTACTGATCTACCGGGTGATTGTTGGGCTTAAGGGTAGGTAATCCCTACGATATGGTCGAAGGGATCAAACCAGCTCAGGATCGCTAGTAGAAGCGTCACACGATGAGCGATGCGGCCATAGCGGAGTGAAACACCGCCGCGAAGGCGAAACGACTATTTTCCCAGTTTCTCGAAGGCCTTTTCGATCTGCCCGAAAGTGATGAGGCCATCTGGAAGAGCAATGGGTTCTTTGTCAGGATCTTCGGAATACATCACGTAAAGTGGCACGCCGGCGCGACCGTGCTCTTTGAGCAGTTTCGTGATGGCGGGGTCCTGGTTGGTCCAGTCAGCAAAGACGAGTTCGATGTTGTTTTTTTCGAAGAATGCCTGGGTCTTCTCGGTTTTGACAGTGGTTCGTTCGTTCACTTTGCAAGTGACGCACCATTCGGCAGTGAAGTCGACGAAGACGTTTTTGCCTTCAGCTTGTTTGGCGGCGATGACGTCCTGTATCTGAATCTGGGAAGGAGTGGCACGTTTACCTGAAGCTTGATACGCCATGCTAACGCTGAGAACGAAAACGAGGGCGGCGGCGATGCGACCCTTCGAGCGGGTGGACCCGGCCTTGTCGAACCCGGTGTAGCGTCCAAGGATCCAGCAAGCGAGAGCGAGCAGGACGACCGCGGCAAGAGACCATTGCAAACCGGCTACATCGAGTTGCTTGGACAGCACACCGATGAGCCAGACTGCGACGACCAGCATAGGGAAGCCCATGAATTGTTTAAACGCTTCCATCCAGGCACCGGGTGCCGGGAGGACCTCGAGAAGCTTCGGGAAAATGGCAAAGAGGAAATAAGGGGCTGCCATACCGAGGCCGAGCGAAGTGAATACCATGATTGTGAACGGTGCCGGCTGGGAAAGGGCAAAGGTGATTGCCGGTGCCATCAGCGGAGCGGTGCAGGGCGTTGCCAGCAATACGGCAAGGGCGCCACTCCAGAAACTGCCACCATAGCCTTCCTTGCTGGTGAGGCTACCGCCGACACCAGTGAGAGAGGTGCCGACTTCGAAGACGCCAAACAGGTTCAGTGCCACGAGAATCATGACGAAGATGAGACCAATGACGAAGGCGGGTTGCTGAAGTTGTTCTCCCCAGCCAACCTCCCCCACGGAGGCTCTCACGATGAGCAGTCCGGTCGTCAGGATCCAGAAAAAGACGAGGACGCCGAGGGTGAAACTGAGAGCGTGGGCAAAAACCTTTTTCCGGTCTTCTCCGGCTTGTCCCACGAAGGAGAGTACCTTGAGCGAAATTACAGGAAAGACACAGGGCATCACGTTGAGAATCATGCCACCGAGAAAAGCAGCGAGCAGGATTCCGAAGATGCCTCCTCCGAAGGGCATGGACCGTTCGTCGGCTGCCGTCGAGGCTTCGCTGGCGCCTGAGGAGACTTCCGTCTGCGTGGTGTAACTGTGTGGTTCGGTGCTAACATGGAAGCCGGCTTTGTGACCGTCTACTTCCGCGATGATAAGGGCATCGAATGTTTCGGGCACCGCTTCGAGGTCGGCATGCTTGAGGGTCGTAAATGAGAGACCGTTTTCGATCTCGTTGATCTCCGTTTCGGCCAGCTGGTCGAATTGATAGACCTCATAGGGATAGAACTTCAGGTCCGCGTTCTTGGGGAAGGCGCCCTCCGGGATCACAACGGTGGACACGAGGTTGTCACCTTCCAGAGCAATCGTGGTGGCCCAATCGACCTTTTTAGGTAGCTTGTTGTTGTAGGTATCGATTCTGGCGAACTGATTCGACAAGACCGGGGTGTCTGTGACATTGAGTGTGAGACTGAACTGCCCTTTTCCCGGAACACACTCACTGGGGTCACACATGAGCCAGTTCGCTAATCCGGTGAAGGTGACGGTGTCGCCGGGTTGTATCGTGTCCGGGGCAGTCACGATTACGGGGTGAAGGATTTCCTTTTCGTAGCCGAAGCCTGCCTCAAGAATATTGAAACCATAATCAGTGATGAAGCGCTTCGGAACGGGAAACTGAAGTGGACTCGCTTTGAAACCTTCTGGAAGTGTGAGCTCGAGAGTGGTTGCTTTTCCGGTTTCCCCTGGATTGATCCAGTAGGTATGCCATGTGTCATCAATCTGGAAATCGAGAGCGACGGTAAAAATCTGGCCGGGAGCAATCGCGCTGTGGCTGGAGATGAGGCGCGCTTCTACCGCGCCCTCGAGCACCGATTCTGACTGAGCGCCAGCTAGAAATGGAAGGTAAGAAACCAGCAGGGCCGATAGGAAGGGGATTCGAGGAATGACTCTCATCATAAATCTAAAACGGGGAAGGGTGGAGGATCTTAAACTGAATCCAAATTTTGATCGTTTGGCAAGTACTGGAACATTGTGACGGATTCGTTTTGCCTGCAAACTCAGTTTGCTTCGAAGGTGAAACCGTTCGATGAAAGACCATGAAAAACGTTCTCGAAGTGTTGCGCGAATTCTTCCTGCTCGGGCTGACGTCATTTGGAGGCCCAACCGCGCATATCGCGTTCTTTCGGGATCGTTTTGTCGGGGTGAAAAAGTGGCTGACGGAATCGGAGTTCGCGGATCAGCTCGCCCTATGCCAGTTCCTCCCGGGGCCGGCGAGCAGCCAGTTGGGGTTGACGATTGGTTGGAGACGGGCTGGTTGGGCTGGAGCCCTTGCTGCGTGGACAGGATTCACCTTGCCATCGGCGATTGCTCTCGCTGCTTTTGGAATCGGGGTCAGCTTTTTTGAAGAAGGGCTCAACGGTGGGGGGTGGCTGCGTGGCTTGCAGATTGCCGTGGTTGTTGTCATAGCCAACGCAGTCGCATCGATGTGGACGTCACTTTGCCCTGGAAAACTGCATAAGCTGATCGCTCTGGTAGCGGCGGGAATCGTCCTCGCGACTTCTCCTGCTTGGATGCAAATCGTGGTCATCACGCTCGGTGCAGTCGCAGGGTTGTTGTTTCTTCGAGAAGAAGATAACCGGAATGATTCAAAAGGATTGAACGAAGGACTTAACTCCGTTCGGTCTAGTCAGCTGTTTGGTGTTGTCTGCCTTACCTTGTTTTTTGCGTTATTATTCGGTCTTCCGATCCTGACAAAGCTATTTCCAGGGCAACCTCTGGAGGCTTTCACGGGGTTGTATCGAAGTGGTTCTCTGGTGTTCGGTGGTGGGCATGTGGTGCTTCCACTGTTAAGTGAAGAAGTGGTCGGCCCCGGCTGGGTGACGAAAGAGGAATTCCTCGCCGGCTATGGTGCCGCTCAGGCGGTGCCGGGCCCGTTGTTTACTTTTTCAGCTTTCCTTGGCTCCCTCATTGATGGTCCTGGAGGCGCTTGGGGAATGGCTTTAATCTGTCTGCTCGGTATATTTCTGCCGGCGTGGCTCCTCGTTCTCGGGGTGATGCCTTTCTGGCAAGGGGCGGTTCGTCGTCCTGGAGTGGGTGCGGCGCTTGCGGGGACTAACGCGGCAGTGGTTGGTTTGCTCGGGGCGGCGCTCTATAATCCAGTTTGGACTGGTGTCATTCACAGTGCTCTCGACCTCGTTTTCCTGCTCGGGGTAGCAGCGGCGCTTCTTGTCCTGCGCTGGCCGTCGTGGCTCGTCGTGATACTTGCCGGTGTTGCCGGATGGGTTGTCTTTTAGCCGATTGTGGTCAGCTGAATTATTTCAACTGACCGGTGCCGAAGGAGAGATACTTGTAGCTGCACAACTCTTCCAGAGCCATGGGGCCTCGGGCGTGAAGCTTGTCAGTGCTGATTCCGATTTCGGCTCCGAAGCCAAATTCAGCCCCGTCGGCGAAACGGGTTGAGGTGTTCCAAAACACGCAGGCTGAGTCCACTTCGAGGTGAAACTGTGCGGCAGCAGCCTCATCTTCAGTGACAATGCTGTCGGTATGGTGAGATCCAAATTCGTTGATGTGAGCGATAGCCACATCGAGATTCTCAACCACCTTTACGGAGAGAATGTAATCGAGGTATTCGGCAGTCCAATCTTCAGCCGTGGCAGACTTCACCTCGACGCCAGCAAATTTCTGGAAGGCTTCGTCACCTCGCAGTTCCACGTTTTTGGCACTTAGGTTTTCAGCGATCTGAGGAGCAAACTTCTCGGCTATATCCCGGTGGAGGAGCAGTGTTTCGAGTGCGTTGCATACCGAAGGCTTCTGGATCTTTGAGTTCACCACGATCGCTTCGGCCATATCGAGATCGGCGTCTTTGTCGACGTAGACATGACAGATACCGTCGTAGTGTTTGATCACCGGCATGCGAGCCATGCTTACAACAGCCTCAATTAAACCAGCCCCACCACGCGGAATGATGAGATCGAGGTAAGTGTCCATCTCGCAGAGGTGCTGAACGCTCTCGCGATCGGTGAAAGGAATGAGTTGAATACTGTGATCCGGAAGGCCGGCCTTGGCTCCGCCTGCCTGCAGGGCGTCGGCGATGGCGCGATTGGAGTGGATGGCTTCTTTCCCGCCTCTAAGAATAGTCGCATTACCAGTCTTGAAGCAAAGCACGGCGGCGTCCGCTGTGACGTTGGGGCGGCTCTCGTAAATGATACCGATAGTACCGATGGGAGTCCGTTTTTTTCGGAGTTTAATCCCGTTGGGGCGGTCCCACTCGCGAATGATTTCGCCGGTTGGGTCGTGGAGTTCGGCGACTTCGCGAATGCCATCGGCCATTGCTTTGATGCGATTATGATCGAGGCGAAGGCGGTCTTTCATCGCTTCGGTCAGGCCAAGTTCGTCAGCACCATCTAGGTCTTTTTCGTTGGCGGCAGTGATCGCTGCTTCGCGGGCCATGATACCTTCGGCCATGGCGATGAGGATCGAGTTCTTCTCATCGGTCGACAATCTGGTGAGTGCGTGGGCAGCGGCTCTTGCTTGCTTGCCCATTTGCCAGACCTGGTCACGGATTTCTTCAGAAGTCATCGTTGAGGGTGAGTGGAAAGGATTTTAGGAAACAGTGAAGCGGGTGCCAATGCCGCCACCTTTGATAAGATCTCCGAGATTGTCGGGGCGGAGACCGCTGGCGATTATCGTTTCGATCCCCGCTGAGACAGAGGTTTGAACGGCGAGTAGTTTACTTGCCATGCCACCGACGGAGAGCTCGCCCTTTTCGTCGCGGGCGAAATCGATCACCGATTCGACATCTTTAACTTGCTCAATAATATCGGATTCAGAGGTCGCGTCCGGTCCCAATAAACCATCCACGCTGGTGAGTAACACCAGCAAGTCGGCGTCAATCAGTCGGGCAACGAAAGACGATAGAACATCGTTGTCACCGACTTTGAGCTCGGCCACAGAAACTGAGTCGTTTTCGTTAATAATCGGTATCACCTGACGGTGGGGAAGAATAGCATTCAGCGTTGCCAGAACGTTGCTACGACGGCGGGTATCTTCAAGGTCGTCTTGAGTAACAAGTAGTTGAGCAACCTTGAGACCGTGGTGGCTGAACTGGCTCTCATAGAGGTGCATCAGTCGGGCTTGCCCCGCGGCGGCGCAGGCTTGGAGCTGGTTGGTGGCGGAGGGACGTTCCTCGAATCCGAAGGTGGAAAGACCGGCGCCCACGGCACCGGAGGTGACCATGACGACTTCGTTGTCGGCACGATTCAGGTCGGAGATGGCCTGAGTTAGACCAGCGAGGACGGAGTGATTGATTTCGCCTCCGGAGCCGCGCGTTAGAACGCCGGTACCGATCTTGATGACCACTCTTTTGCCTGTGTTTTCAGCTGCCATATCCGTTTTTTCCGTGAACGGGTTGCAATTCGATGACGGGCGGGACGATATGGCCGTGTCGCGGGGGTGTAAAGCGCCAGTTTCCATGGCAAAATAACCGGTTTGGGGTTGCGAAGGTTGACGAGAAGCGACACCTTACCGGCCGTCGGCTGCTCGCGGTCATCTTCGACTGAAACAGCCTGAAAAGCACCCATAGTAAAATGGATATTACGTCGGTTTCCGGAGCCGAAAGTCCAGGTTCGATTCCTGGTGGGTGTAGATTTAAAGATACCGCCTCAGATATTTTCCGGTAAGAGACTTTTTTTCTTTCGTGATTTCTGTGGGAGTGCCTTCGGCCACGATAGAGCCTCCGGTCTCACCTCCACCTGGTCCCATGTCGATAATCCAGTCCGCGCATTTGATGACATCGAGATTGTGTTCGATGACAATGAGCGAATTTCCTTGGTCCCTTAGTCGGTAAAATACATGGAGAAGAGTGGCGATATCTTCAAAGTGTAGGCCGGTAGTCGGCTCATCGAGCAGATAGAGGGTTTTGCCTGTCGCTGTCTTTCCCAGTTCGGCGGCTAGCTTAATCCGTTGAGCTTCTCCGCCAGAAAGTGTGGTGGCGGATTGGCCGAGGCGAACGTAGCCGAGTCCGACATCTTTAAGGGCCCGAAGCTGCTGACTGATTTTGGGTATTTTCTGAAAGAAGGAAAGGGCTTCGTCAACTGTCATTTCCAGGACATCGGCGATCGATTTACCGCGGTAGGTCACGTCGAGTGTTTCACGGTTGTAACGACGTCCGTTGCAGGATTCGCAGGTGACGTAGACGTCGCTGAGGAAGTGCATATCGATCTTTATCATGCCGTCCCCCGCGCAGGTTTCGCAGCGGCCGCCTGATACATTGAAGCTGAAACGGCCCGGACTGTAGCCGCGAGCCCTTGAGGCAGGTAATTGGGAAAAGAGATCACGAATTGGACCAAAGACCCCGATGTAAGTGGCTGGATTTGAGCGGGGGCTGCGTCCAATTGGGGCCTGATCAATCACGATGACCTTATCGATGTGTTCGGTGCCATCGATTCCTTCATGTTCGCCCGGCTTATCCTTGTTCTGGTGAAAGTGCCGAAAGAGAGCCCGCCTCAGGACGCGATCGACAAGGGTAGACTTCCCGCTGCCAGACAATCCGGTGACGCAGGTGAATTTCCCGAGTGGGAAGGTGACATCAATATTTTTCAGGTTGTGCTCCTTCGCGCCGCGAACCGTGAGAGTGAGCGTGTCACTATCGACGGGATCATGGGGTGGGATTTGAATCAATTTCGATCCCGACAGGTAGGCTCCGGTGATGGAGTTCTTATCGGCGAGCACCGCTTCAGGTGTGCCCTGCGAAAGAAGTTTTCCGCCGTTTTCACCAGCACCTGGCCCAAGATCGATGAGGTGATCGGCAGCGCGGATGGTGTCTTCGTCGTGCTCGACGACAACGACGGTGTTTCCGACATCACGGAGATCCTTGAGCGTTTCGATCAACTTCTCGTTGTCGGCCTGGTGAAGACCAATGCTCGGTTCGTCGAGCACATAGAGAACTCCCGCCAGTCCAGCACCGAGTTGAGTGGCGAGTCGGATGCGCTGACTTTCGCCACCGGAAAGAGTTCCGCTCTGACGATCGAGCGATAGATAGCCGAGCCCGACCGTAGTGAGGAAAGTCAGGCGCTTTTGAATCTCATTGAGCACCTCAGTGGCGTAGGTCGCTTCGAGATGAGTTAGCTCAACACCGTCGAGCCAGGCGAGTGCATTAGCAATACTGAGATTGGTAAAGGCCTCGATGGAATGGGGTTTTTCGCGATGATTCAAGGTGATGGCAAGGATTTCATCCTTGAGGCGCTTGCCCTCGCAGTCCGGACAGGATTTCGGTGACATGAAGCGACGCACATTACGTTTGGTTACTTCACTCTTGGTCGTTTTGAGAAGTCGATTGGCTTGGTTGGAGAGTCCTTCGAAATCCTCGTTACCATAAAGGAGTGCCTTCTTGAAATCGCGAGAGAGATCGCTGATCGGCGCGTCGAGATCCGTGCTGTAGGTCTTGGCGAGATCTTCAATCGCACGCTGGTGAAATCCTTTTCGCTTTTTGGAACCCGTCCACCACGTCTTGATGGCTCCTTCACGAATCGACTTGGATGGGTCAGGCACGATGAGTTCTCCATCGGGAATAAGCATGGTTCCGAGCCCATGGCAGGTGGGGCAGGCTCCGAGGTGGCTGTTGAAGGAAAAGTGTTTCGGCGTCAGTCTCGGGAGGGAAAAGCCAGTTTCCGGATTGGTAAATCGAAAGGTGAAGTCGTAGGGCTCGTAGTCTTTGGCATCGGGTGGCTGGATGAGTACGGTGATGCGATTATCAGAAAGCTTTTGTGCTGTCTCGAGAGAGTCAGCCAGCCGGCTTCGGATGTCTTCTCGGATGACGAGGCGGTCAATGACAATGTCGATCGACTTGGCTTTGAATTTTTCGCTGATATTTTCGAGTTCGACTATTTCTCCGTCGAGGCGGGCGCGAAGAAATCCCTGAGCACGATAGCGGTCGAGGACATCTTTGAGTTTTTCTCCTTTATCCAACGTGACGGGAGCAAGGAGAATGAGGCGGGAGCGTTCAGGATGGGTGGTCAATTCATCGACAATGTCTTTAACCGTATGGCGAACAAGAGGCGTCCCGGTTTCGGGATCATGAGGTTGTCCCAATGCCGCGAAAAGAATCCGCAGGTAATCATAGATCTCGGTGGCCGTCGCAATCGTTGATCGAGGGTTTGGCTGTGAGGTGCGTTGTTCAATCGCAATCGCAGGAGTGAGCCCTTCGATAAAATCCACATCGGGTTTTTCTAACTGATCCAGAAACTGGCGAGCGTAAGCAGAGAGCGATTCGACGTAACGGCGTTGTCCTTCAGCATAGAGTGTATCGAAGGCAAGCGAGGATTTGCCGGAACCGGATACCCCTGTAATCACAACAAAGCGGTTCCTCGGTATTTCCAAATCGAGGTTTTTGAGGTTATGCTGTCGCGCACCTTGGATTTTTATTATTGCTTGGTCACCCATTTATGGAAAGTGGTTCCCAGAAAACGTGGAAAACATTAAGGAAGATCAGCTCCCCGCAAGAGGAGTCTGAGGTGGCTTTGCCCGCGAACGAAGAAGAAATTGTCAGAACTGAGCTCTCAGCCTGCCATACGGATGCTTTGGTGGGGGTAGAAAAGCCAGAGACTGTCGATGAGTTTGGCACGAGTAGGGATTCCATAAAGGTTCTGGTGGCGCACCCGGTTAGTTCGACGTCCCGACTGATTCGCGAGACTTTGGAGAGCTTTACGGACTTGGAAGTAGAAACGACCTCAAATTTTCTGCGGGCCTTCGAGTTGGCCCTGCAGAAACGATATGAAATGTTCTTTTTCGGCACGAGCATTGGGGATCTTGATGGCTCCCTGCTCTATGAAATGATTTCTAGGGTCTACGCTTGCGGCAAGAGTGTGAGGAAACTGGCACCGGCCGTTGTGTTTATTCGTGAAAAAGACGATCCCAAAATCTCCGGTGAATTGGAACGGGATGTTAGAGTCAAAGCTGTGGTTAGTAAGCCAATTCGTATCGAGCGTCTCCTCAAGGCGGTGGAGGGTATCGCCAAAGTGACGGACCCAACCACTCGCTGACATGGTTAGGGTCTTCCCATTTTTGAGAAGATGATTTCGGCTCCAGCCGCCTTGGTGTGGTAAACGAATTCCATCAGTTCGCCGAGGCGTCCATCAGGGAAGCCGCCGCCGCGCTCGATAAACCAATTGAGGTACTCGTAGGGGAGGTTATGAAGCTTCCGATTTTGATAGCGGCCGAAGGGCATGCGATAGACTTCTAGATCAGCAAGGTTCTCAGCGAGTTCTCGCTTCATAGCCTCCCCCGGATCAATCGATTCACCCTCTGGATCACTCATCAAAATGGAAACAACAGGCAGGATCGATTGAGCCGTTTTCGAGAAAAGTAATTCCTTCAGCTTCGAGGAGACGGCGCTTTCTTTCGATGGGATCGCCTCCATTCTGTCCGGCAAACCCTCCGATTGATAGATCGCTTTTGACGACACGATGACAGGGAGTATCAGGGGCAAAACGGTTACGCCGTAACGCCTGTCCGATGGCCTGAGCGGAGGAGCAGGATAGGTAGTGCCCAAGCATGCCGTAGGTAGTCACCATGCCACGTGGAATGAGGTGCAGAGCATCAAAGACCTTGCGCTCAAATTCCGTTGGTGGCCTCTCTAGCTCCATAGGAACAGATTAGCGAATTGAACGATTCGGCGCAAATGCTGACTTGAGTTTCGGTGCATGACTTCGGAACATAAGTAGTGCTCATCGACTGGCTCCAACCCTTCCTTCCCGCCGAAATCAATCTCGCCATCATCAGCGTGTTTCTGATTCTTGTGTTCGTGGTATTAGCTTTTTTTCGAGAGTGGGGATCGCCGGATGTTGTGGCGCTCTCTGCGATGGGGGCGATTCTTGTCCTCGGAATTCTGCCGGTAAAGGATGTGATTGAAGGCGGTGTTCTTCTGGAGCGAGGGGTATTTTCAATTTTCAGCAACGGCGCACCCATAACCATCGCGAGCATGTTTGTGTTGAGCGCCGGGTTGGAGCGAACCGGTGTGATTGCGGTGATGGGACGGTTTTTCTCCAAGGTCGCGGGAACCAGCGAGTTGCGGGTTATGCTGGTGATGATGACGATGGTGGCGGTCCTTTCCGCTTTTGTGAACAACACTCCGATCGTAGTGGTATTTCTTCCCATCGTTCTTGCTCATGCCAGGGCCACTGGCCTGAAAGCGTCCAAACTACTAATCCCTTTGTCGTTTGCCTCTATCCTCGGCGGGACCTGCACTCTCACGGGTACGTCGACGAATCTTATTATTGATGACGTATCGCAGGACCTGGGCCTCGAAGCGTTTGGTATGTTCGAGCTGACTAAGTTGGGTATCATCTACCTGATCGTCGGCTTTATTTACCTGTTGTTTATTGGGCGTAAACTGCTTCCAAAACGCAGTTCCCTTTCTGAGTTGATTGATAGCGAAACGACACGTGAAGTTCTCACTCAGTTTCAGGTGGAACCGGGTTCAACTCTCGTAGGTAAGACGCTCGTAGAAACTTTTCTAGTCGAATTTCCAAAGGCCAATGTATTGGAGGTTCGTCGCCGAGGCCGCACTCAGGAAACACCACTCAACGATTTGATCATTCACGAGAAAGATCGACTCCTTGTGACAATGCACGGAAAATCCTTCCGCCAATTGAAAGAAGAGGGAGGAATTCGATTCGAGGGCCAGCAGGATATGAGTCTGACCCATATGGAGACTCGAGAGTTAAAAATGCTGGAAGGCATTGTAGGACCCCGGTCGAACATGGTTGGCAAGACACTCAAGCAGGTTGGCTTTCGTCGGAACTTCGGTATCAATGTGCTGGCGATTCACCGGCAGGGAGTGAACCTGAAAGCGGACTTCAATTCGGTCAAGCTTGCCTTTGGTGACACCTTGTTTATGGAGGGCCCGCCCGACGCGTTTAACAGGCTTAAGAAACAGAAGGACTTTGTCAGCCTGTCGGAAGCACCGGAGATGAAGGTGAATCCAAAGAAGGTCTGGATCGGTGTCGGTATTGCAGCCGCATTTGTGCTTGGAGCCTCCCTCAAGATTCTGACTATTCCAGCCCTGGCGATTCTTGCTGCCGTAGGCATGATCCTGTTCCGCTGCGTGTCGCCCCAGCAGGCGTATGAGTCAGTGCAGTGGAATATTGTATTTTTGATCTACGGCATGCTAGCCCTCGGTTTGGCGATGGATCAGAGCGGGGCGGTTGGGTTACTGGTAAATGGAATCATGGCGGTCTTTGGAGGTTTCACTCCCTTTGTGATTCTGGCGGTGGTTTATCTTCTGAGTTCAATCCTGACCGAGTTAATCAGCAATGTTGCGGTAGCCGGTCTTTTGACGCCGATCGTGGTGGGCATTGCTGCGAAGATTTCCTATGACGGGGAAGTCGGCGTCGATCCGAGGCCATTCATCGTTGCCATGATGTTTGGCTGCAGCGCCAGTTTTGCCACGCCAATTGGTTATCAGACTAATACCTACGTCTATGGGGCAGGGGGCTATAAGTTCACCGATTTCCCCAGAGTGGGCGTTCCGCTGAATCTGATTCTCTGGGTGGTGGCCTCTCTATTGATACCGGTATTCTGGCCTTTTCGGTGACGAAATTAGGCTTTTGGCAAATTTGAAGCATTGAAATATTCTCCGAACGCGGAGACGGTTCACATCGTAGGAGACTAGTACGACCTATCCGGTTTTTAATTATCGTCATGGAATTATCCGAAGCCCATTTGCAGCAACTCATCGAAATGCTGGAGCGGCGCTTAGCTGTTATTGCTGACGCCGACTTGCGGGAAAATAACCCAGAGACCCAGCTGGCTCAGCTTCAGGAAGTCTCCGAATCGATCATGGCCTTCCATGAAGATCATCGTGGTAGCATCCCGATTCGGCTGAATCATTTCCTCGAAAACTGCAGCTTCGACAAGGCGCTCCTCTGGTGTGAAGAGGCACTGGAAGAAATCTAAAAATTCATCAGGAGCGAAAGATCGGTTCGTGGACGTGGCCTTCGTTCAAGTCGACCCGCTCGGGCCTTCCCTTGTGCATGTAGACGACCTCGGTATGATCGAGACCAAGCATCGCCATGATCGTGGAATGGATATCATGGACGTGCAGCTTGTCTTCGGTGGCGTGGAGACCGAGTTCATCGGTGGAGCCGATGGTTTGTCCTCCTCGCGCTCCACCGCCGGCCATCCACATGGTGAAGCCGGTGGGATTGTGATCGCGGCCGTCACCTTTTTCGCTCATGGGAGTGCGTCCGAACTCGCCACCCCAGATGACCAGAGTTTCATCAAGTAGACCGCGTTGCTTGAGATCACGGATCAAGCCGACAATGGGGACATCAACGTTGCGACACAATCGGCTGTGGTTGTCCTCCATCTTGGAATGGCTGTCCCACTTGCTTCCAGCTCCGTGAAAAAGTTGAATGAAGCGCACGCCCCGCTCGACTAGGCGGCGTGCCATGAGGCACTGCCGCCCGTAAACGGCAGTGTCGTCTTGGTCAAGACCGTAAAGGGACTTAATGTGCTCGGGTTCGCTATCGAGATCAATCGCTTCGGGGGCTTCCGCCTGCATGGAAAATGCCAGCTCGTAGCTGCGAATTCGGGCTTCGAGGTCGGTGTTGGATTCGCGCGAGGCGTGGTGCTCCCGGTTGAGTTGATTTAGAAAGTCGATCTTTCCGGCCTGGCGCTCGTTGGTGATTCCGTCAGGATTATTGAGGTTGCTGATCGGCTCGGAGCCGTTCTCGAGGAGGGTTCCCTGGTGGACGGCTGGAATGAACCCCGATCCCCAGGTGCGGGCACCGTTGACGACCATGGCGTTGGAATCTTTGATGACGACGAAGCCAGGCAGGCTCTGGTTCTCGGATCCAAGTCCGTAGGAAATCCAGGAACCGAGAGAGGGGCGACCGCCAAAGACGGAGCCTGTGTTCATCTGGCAGACGCCGCCTGCGTGATTAATACCGTCGGAGACGCAGGAACGGATCACGCAGAGCTCATCCGCGATCTGCGAATGTTGCGGCAACCAGTCAGAAATCCAGAGGCCACTTTCACCATGTTGAGCCCACTTGCGTTGAGATGGCAGGAGAGGAGAGTTGACCTCACCCATAGCGGTGACAGGACGCTCAAAGCTGTCGGGTAGTGACTGCCCGGCGAGCTCATTAAGTAGGGGTTTAGGATCGAAAAGGTCCAAGTGACTCGGGCCGCCTTCCATGAAGAGCCAGATTACGTTTTTGGCTCTTCCGAAGTGGTGGGGGATCTTGGCAGCCACCGGGCTGGGCGGTGCTGATGATGCCAGCAGGTTTTCTCCCGCGAGTGCAGAGAGTGCAACAGCACCAAAGCCGGAACCGGCGCGGCTCAGAAACTCGCGGCGGCTGCGAGGAATGTCGATGTTGGAACAGGACATGATCAGTGCAGGTAAAGGAATTCGTTTGAATTGAAGAGCGCCTGACAGAAGTCAGTCAAGGCAGCTAGCTGTGGCGATGGGTGCTTGCTCTTGGTAGATGGCGGAGTGCGCCAGTGGGTATTGGCGACCGGAGGATTGTCTTCCGGGCCGGAGAAATTCCAGTCAATCAGTCGCGGAGCACTACCTCCATTGACGAGAAGTTGATCGGGCTTGAGCGCCTTAGGGCTGATGACGAGGCGGGCAAGTTGACCGTCCCAGAGATGCGAATGGGTGTGGCGCCCTCCGATGAGCGCGAGGACATCCTCTTCGATTTTCAGTCCGCCGACGATCTGATGCGAAGCGGTTTGGGTCTGCAAGGGGGCGCCGGGATCGGAGAGGTCCTTGAGGAAAAAGGTGATCTCTCCCTTTGTAACATCGTCTTTTCCGGGCACGGCTCGAATCGAAGCGGCGAGGTAAACCGGCTTGAGCAGAGGCAAGCGCAAATTGGAAGCGGCGACTTCGTAGATGCGGTTGTCCTGAAAGTCGTTGCCGACAAGTTGCAGGATGAAATTGCGCGGCTGATAGGCGGATTTTTCGCTGGTAATGCCGAAGGCCCACCCCGTTTCGGAGTGGGATCCATTCCAGCGGCTCAACAGGGTGTTGACCTTGGCGTCCTTGTGAATGGAATCGAGACGGGCGACCGCCTCGATCGTGAAGGCATTCTCGGGCCAGTGGATACCGTTCAACTGAAGCTGCTGAAACCGGCTGCCCGGTTGTAGCCAGAGAGTGCGGGAACCGTTGGCGAGCCCGTGCAGATCCTTGAAATGTTGATCGACGGGACGGCGTCCCGTTTCATTGGGATACTTGTCTGGAGTGCCTTCATTCGGTGGCAGCAGCTGGCCTTGGGTGTTGATGAAGCCCAGGGCCATCTCTATCTCACGGGTTGAAGGTTGCCGGCCGTAGATCACCTCGAATGCTTTTGTGATGACTTCGGCGTCCACCTTGTCCCTAGTCTGGAGCAGCTGTTTGGCGAGAGCGATTGACCTCTGGATGGCCCAGTCGCTGTTGACTAAGAAAAGTGACTGCGTCGGCGAAGTGGTGGCGAGACGGGTGGGGGCGGAGGCAAAACGGAGCGGGGCGTCAAAGCCGCCGATGAGGGCATCGCGAGTGTTACGCCGCTTCTTCATGAAGACGCCCCGGGTTCCGGCCGAACCGTCGGCGGCCGGGCCGTCGCTCTTGTTAGACAGTTCGCCCGAGATGGCGAGCATGGCATCGCGAATCTGTTCAGCATCAAGTCGGCGGGGAGGAAAGCGCCAGAGCAGGCGATTGAGCGGATCGGTGATGGACTCGTCGGAGGTGGGCTCACGTCTTGCGGTCTGGCGATAGGTCGCGCTGGTGATGATGAGCCGGTGGATGTCTTTCATCTTCCAACCCCCGTCGATGAACTTGCGGGTGAGCCAGTCAAGCAGTTCAGGATGGCTGGGAGCTTCGCCCAGCCGGCCGAAGTCATTCGAGGTGGGAACAATGCCGGAGCCAAAATGGTATTGCCAGATCCGGTTGGTGATGACGCGAGTCGAGAGCGGGTTGTCGCTGCGCGCAATCCAGTCGGCGAGAGCAGAGCGGCGCCCAGTGGTATTTTTGGTGGGTGATATGTCAGGGGGTGACTGATTGAGTAGGGTGAGAAAAGCCGGTTCGACCACTTGATCTCCGTCGCGAGTCTTCATCTTCGTGGCCGCTGCGTAAGGACCCACATCAGTCGAGATGAAAGCGTGGGGGAGTTCGTCCGGCTTGAGGTGATCGAACTTGGCCAACCTCACCTGGAGCGCTTTGTAGCTGGCTAGGGTTTCGTCCTTCTTTGCGAATTCCTTTTCCCAGTTGATCTTCTGCCACTTATTATCGACCTGGCGCTGGACGAGTTGGGCGAGTTGCTCTTCATAGGCGGTTCGCTGTTCGGCCGGTTTCTTAAAGACGGCCTGAATGTCCTCCGGGAACTGCTTAACGGTGTTGTTGGAATCTCCATCAAGCTTCGCTTTCTGGATCTCGTGAATCTCGTCACGAATATCAGCGGTGGCCTTTTTCCATTCGCCGAGACGGCGCTGGTAATCTTTGAGTTCCTCTTCCGTAGCGAGAGGATGGTTTTCCGGCCACCAGGTCGAGTTGAGAAATGCCTGTAGAGCGAAGTGATCGCGTTGCAGGATGGGATCAAACTTGTGGTCGTGGCACTGAGCGCAACCGATTCCGAGTCCGAGGAACACTTCGCCAGTGACGTTTGTCATCTCGGTCATGATAAGATCCCATTGCATGCGGGCATTGCGCTGGTTCCATTCGTAAATGCCGAGCCGAAGGAAAGCGGTGCCGATCAGCGTTTCTGGATCGTGGGGGGCGAATTCATCGGCTGCCAACTGTTCCCTGACAAACTGGTCGTAGGGTTTGTCTTCGTTGAACGAGCGAATGACGTAGTCGCGGTAGCGCCAAGTTTCGGGGCGGTAGCCGTCGGCACGATAGCCGTCACTTTCTGCATAGCGTACCACATCGAGCCAGTGTTGTCCCCAGCGCTCGCCATAGCGTGGACTGGCGAGCAATTCGTCGGTCAGGGCGGCGACCGCGGCATCGGGGTTCTCTTCAAAAGCGCTCACGAAATCCGCGACGTCTTGGGGGGAGGGTGGAAGTCCGTGGAGATCAAAGTAGATGCGTCTAATTAGTTCGCGTGGGCCGGCGGCAGCTGCGGGCTCGAGATGATTCTCACCCAGCTTGCGGGCGATGAAGCGATCGATATCGTTCCTGGCCCATCCGTCACCGGCTTCGGGAGGACTGACTTCAGCGAGCGGCTGTATTGCCCACCAGTTTCTGTCATCTTCCGTGAAGCCGTTTTCATCCCGTTCCACGGCGGTGAAGGACTCCTCCGGCCAGGTGGCTCCGGAGGCGATCCAGGTTTCCAGCAAAGCCACCTGGGCACCGGTCAGGGCCTTCTTGGGTGGCATTTCGAATTCAGGATCGGTTCGGTGAATCGCTTGGATGAGCAGTGATTCCTCCGGCTTGCCCGAAATCAGGGCGGGGCCGGTGTCGCCCCCTTTGAGAATGAGGTCAATGTGATCGAGACGCAGCCCTCCCTTGGCCTTGTCCTCTCCGTGGCATTCGTAGCACTCTGCGGAGAGGAGCGGGCGAATCTTGTTTTCGAAGAACTTGAGTTGCTGGGTCTGATCTGACAGAGCGGCAATAACGCTCCCTTTCACTATCAACAAGATAGCCAGAAGGGGAGGAAGCTTTGTGA
>Ga0160423_10000853_pt1 | contig 25429 bp, 24 predicted proteins | sample CRUFie14St8metaG_FD_108191 | JGI IMG/M metagenome (GOLD analysis project Ga0160423, IMG submission 108191) | Marine microbial communities from the Costa Rica Dome - CRUD Field 142mm St8 metaG | ecosystem: Environmental > Aquatic > Marine > Oceanic > Photic zone | place: Costa Rica: the Eastern...
CAAACCCAAAGGTCGCCGCTGCCCTGGCAGGCCCAGCGAATACCGCCACGGCACTGCATACAAATAACACCGCCATGTAAACCAGCGCTCTCTCGTCGATAACATCCATTTCATCTCTCCGTTGTTTCATGTTGAGTTGCTTCCCTGTCTCGTCAGGCCGTTTGCGCCTGTACACCCCAGTCACAGCGACAGACGTGCCACTATTTTTTTATTTCGGAAAATTAGAGAGTTATGTTACAGCAGGGCCGGTAAAAGCTCGCATATAGGTGATATTAGCCTGTAGAAATTAGCATACAGCGCCTTTATAGGTGTATATTTCACCCATGAATCCACAAGCACCGAACATCATTGGCGAGTCACCCCAGCTCGCCGCTGCGCTGGACCACATCTCCAGACTGGCGGCGATTGACCGCTCGGTGTTGATCATTGGGGAACGCGGCACGGGTAAAGAATTAGCCGCGGAGCGACTGCATTACCTCTCACCCCGCTGGGACCAGACCTTTACCAAAATCAACTGCAGCGCTATCGCTGAGACCCTGCTCGAGAGCGAGCTTTTTGGCCACGAAGCGGGCGCGTTTACGGGGGCGACGAAGCAGCACATCGGGCGCTTCGAGCTCACCGATGGCGGCACGCTGTTTCTCGATGAACTCGCCACCATGTCACTGCGACTGCAGGAAAAACTGCTCCGGGTGATTGAATACGGTGAGTTTGAGCGGGTTGGCGGCCAAAAAACGCTGCGAGTGGATGTCAGATTGGTTGCGGCCACCAACGCCGATCTGCCCTCCTTGGCCGACGAGGGGTTGTTTCGCTGGGACTTACTCGATCGACTCAGTTTTGACGTGGTGCAGCTCCCCCCGCTGAGAGAGCGTGACGACGATCTCTATGAATTAGCGCAGCACTTCAGTGTTCGCATGTGTCGCGAGCTCCGCTGGGATTACTTTCCCGGTTTCAGCGACGCCGCGATCCGGCAGCTCAGCGCCCATCACTGGCCCGGCAACATCCGCGAACTCAAAAATGTGGTCGAGCGCTCCCTATTCAGAACGACTGATCCCGAGCGGCCGATCAAGACGATCGTGATTGATCCGTTTTCCTCGGCATCAGAGGCCAGCACAACAGAGACTGAAAGTTCAGAGCAGACTGAAGCAACCAACTCTATTGAAGAAACCCCCGATTGGCCCGTGTCCCTCAAGGATTTGTTGCGCGAGACAGAACTCGATTGGCTGCAACGCGCGCTTGCAACCTGCGACCAGCGTCAAAATGAAGCCGCCAAACTGCTGGGCTTGTCTTACGACCAGATGCGCGCGCTGATGCGCAAGCATCACCAAACCACCCGGCCGGGTCGGCAAAAGAAAGAGCAGAAATAAATCGAGGCTTCGGCAAACCTCGGCGGGGGTGGGGTAGCCGCTATGCCTCGGAGCGCGCAGCCATCACCGTGCGATACACGTTCATATTGCCCTGCGCCATCGCAGAAATTGAGAATGAAGCGAGCATGCGTTCTCGCCCCTTGGCGCCATAAGCTTCTGCACGCTCCGGCTCTGACAACAAACGCTCGATGGCGGTCGTGAGCGCGTCTACATCACCCGGCGGCACGAGCAGACCTGTTTCTTGGTCCATCACGGCCTCTGGCATGCCGCCCGCGTCACAAGCGATCACGGCGATACTTGCGGAGGCGGCCTGCAATAACACCACACCCAGACCCTCGGTTCGCGCTGGATGCACCAGAAAATCGAGACTCGGCAACACGTGCTCGAGATCTTCGACAAACCCCACAAGCTGAACATGCCGACCCAGATCGAGGGTGCGAATTTGCTCCCTGATCACGGATTGCAACGGGCCCTTACCCATCACCAGCAAATACAAATGAGGCCACCTCGGAACCAAATCAGACAGCGCCTCCAGCAAGACGTCGTGACCTTTACGCGGGATCAGCTGGGCGGCTATACCGATCACTATTGCCTCCTCAGGCAAATCAAAACGTGATACCAGGCCCGCTTTGTCTGCGGGCTGCTGAAAACGCTCCCAATCCACCGCGCTGCGAACGCAGGACACCTTGCCTGGCGGCAATCCGTCAGCAATCAGCACATCGCGAATTGCTTCAGAAATCGCGATCACGTGATCGTAAAGACGGTATTTGGCCGCAACCGCCCAGGCACGTTCGCGGTTATCAACGCGCCGAGATAAAACACAGGGCAAACCGAGTTTGCGCGCCGCCAGCCCACCCCAGATATCTGCGCCGCGCCGGGAATGCACGTGCACCAGATCAACCCGATGCTGGGTCAGGATCTCTCGGATACGGTTTGTCGCGCGCCAGTCGAGATCGCCGCGGTAGGGAATGGCCGCAACGTCGATGCCGGCTGCCTGCGCCGCCTCACCTACTGCGGAGCGCTCAGGGCAGATCAGCACCGAGCGGGCTTCCGTCCTGGACAGCTCCCCCAGCAGATACAGCACTTGCTGGGCGCCGCCGTAGAGGTGTGCGCCCAACTCAATATGGGCGACGCACAACGGCTTCGGATCACTCATGGAGACAGTGGTCGTGCGTTGATCAAAAGAGGCCTATGGCGATACCCGCCTCAAGCCAGCTTTTCGGCGGTAACCCAATCGAGGGTGAGATTGAGCGCTGCGCCGAATTTCTCGATCAACTCATCGACATGGGTGGTCTCAATGATCAGTGGCGGACACACCGCGACCCGATTGCCACCCAGCGGCCGAATAACCAGACCGTTGTCCTCTGCGGCCTTGGCGCAGAACTGACCGACCTTCATGCCATCGAAGGGCTTCTTGCTCGCCTTATCAGCCACCAGCTCCACGGCACCGATCATGCCAACGCCGGAGGCCTCGCCCACCAGTGGATGGTCTGCGAACTCCTTGAGTCTCCCTTGTAGGTAATCACCCACCGTCGCCGCATGGTCAAAGATCTTATCGCGGACATAGATATCAATCACTTTACTCGCTACTGCACAGCCCAGCGGGTGTCCGCTATAGGTATAGCCGTGGCCGAATACGCCGACTTCCGTTGCCGACGCATTAATACAATCTGCGATGTCGCCCTGCACGATCGCGGCCGACACCGGCACATAAGCCGATGACAGGGCTTTGGCGAGGGTCATCATTTGAGGCCGCATGCTCATTTTATTGGCGCCAAAATCTGTACCGAGACGCCCAAAGCCACAGATGACCTCGTCATCCCAGAGCCAGATGCCGTAGCGGTCGAGTACCGCCTGAATCGCCTCGAAATACCCTTCCGGTGGTACGATGACGCCACCTGCACCACTGACCGGCTCAGCGATCATGGCGGCAATCGTTTCCGGTCCCTCGGCCAGAATCAGCGCTTCAAGCTCTTGCGCCCGCCGGGCAACAAACTCTATCTCCGACTCTCCCTCGTTCGCGCCCCGGTAGTAATTCGCCGACCCGGTGCGTAGCACGCCCAGCGCCTCAAAGGGCAATTGAAAGTGCGCATGATTGGTGGGAATGGCTGTCAGCGCCGCCGAGGCCAGCGTCACCCCGTGATAACCCTGCTCCCGCGCAATGACCTTGATGCGATTGGGCTGACCTGAGGCCTCGGCGTGATAACGGATGAGCTTCAAGAGTGTGTCGTTGGCATCAGATCCTGAGTTGCCCAGGAAGACTCGACCATCCTGCATCGGCACCATCGCCGCCAACTTATCGGCTAGTTCAATGGCAGAGGAGTGGGTCTTGCCGCCGAACATGTGGCTGAAACTCAGCTCTCGCATCTGGCGTTCCGCGGCCTCAATGACCTCCTCGTTGCCGTAGCCCAGTGCTGTGCACCACAGCCCTGCCATCCCCTCGAGGTAGCGCTTGCCTTGCTTGTCGTAAATATAGGGGCCCTTGGCCCGGGCGACCACCATCGTCTCGGACATTGCCGGGTTGGTAGTGGGATAAATCATTGACGTCATCGGGATCCCTCCTCTTACCTTTCTCTGGGGCAATCTTCAGTACATGAAGTGTATCGACTCAAGCCAGTACCCACTACACCCCACTGGTGGTAATACCCGGATCACAGGCTATTGCTAACGCGAAGCTCCGGGGCGTCGTTTCGAGAGCAAAGTCGCCATCTCGTCATCGTCTTGTATCAGTCGCAGGAGCCGGTGGAGCGTTCGGTCAGGTGGCTTTGGTTTTTTCCTTGCCACAGCGCTCGCAGCGAAACCGGGTAATCAGCTCGCCGCGATGCACAGCGAAGGGGTCGCTTCTAACTGGGCGCCATTTGTGGTGCCCGTTCCGACACAGCGTTTGGTTCGGCTTTTGCGGCTTCTCAAAACGTAGGATATCTGCCATGAGGCGTCAGCTCGCGGTTTTGGCGCGATTGACGGCTTGCTGCCAGGATTCCAATCTCCGGCGTCGTGGACCCGTTCCCATGCGCGACGGAAAACGCTGATCGGCTTTCCATACCTTGGCCAACGTCTCGGTGTCTTTCCAGATTCCAACGCCCAGCCCAGCCAGAAAGCAAGCGCCGGCGACGGTGGTTTCAATCACCTTGGGGCGGATGATTTCTCTACCCAGATAATCTGCCTGCAATTGCATCAACAGATTATTGGCTGCGGCCCCACCGTCGACTTTCAGATCTCCCATCCTGCGGCCCAGATCGCGCTCCATGGCGCGAAGGATATCGACGTTCTGCAGTGCCATGGCTTCAAGCGTGGCGCGTGCAATATGCGCGGCACCCGCACCTCTCGTCAGACCTGATATGACACCCCGCGCATCGGGATCCCAGTGCGGCGCGCCCAAGCCCGTCAAAGCCGGCACAAACTCGACGCCGCCGGCATCGGGCACCTGGGAAGCGAGTTTCTCGATATCGGGAGCGCGCTTGATGATGCCCAGTTCGTCCCGAAGCCACTGCACTGCCGCGCCGCAGATGAAGGCGCCGCCCTCGAGCGCATAGACCGGCGTCTTTTGACCTGGCAATTGCCATGCGACAGTGCTCAGCAAGCCTGCGTCGCTGTGCATACGGTCCTGACCGGTATTCATCAAAATAAAGGAGCCGGTGCCGAAGGTGCACTTGGCAGCGCCCCGGTCAAAGCCCGCCTGCCCGAACAGTGCAGATTGTTGATCGCCCGCAATGCCCGCAATGGGTACACCATCGGGCAGCCCGGGTACGCCCTGGGTGCGGCCCAGGTCGCCACTCGAGGGGATAATCTCGGGCAGCACTGTTTTCGGGACGTTGAAGAGTTTCAGCAGTTCCGGATCCCAATCCAGTGTCTGCAGATTCATCAGCGAGGTGCGCGAGGCGTTAGAGACATCGGTGGCATGCACCGCGCCCCCTGTCAGCTGATAGAGCAAGTACGAGTCGATGGTGCCGGCGGCAATGTCACCGCGTCTGGCGCGACTCCTGGCGCCCTCGATATCGTTGAGCAACCAGCGAAACTTGCTGGCCGAAAAATACGGGTCGAGCACCAGCCCCGTGCGATCGCGCATCATGGGCTCCAGCCCTTTTTTGCGCAATCCCTCACAGAAACTCGCCGTGCGTCGGCATTGCCAGACGATGGCATTGCCCAGTGGTTTGCCGCTGCGGCGCTCCCACAACAGCGACGTCTCTCGCTGATTGGTAATGCCGATACAGGCAACGTCAGCGGGCTTGCAAAGCCCGCGGCGAAACACCGCGCGGATGCCCTTGAGTGCCGATGCCCAGATCGCCTCCGGGTCGTGCTCTACCCAGCCCGGCTTGGGATAGATCTGGGGGAATTCATGATTGACGCTTTCCAGTAGCGCTCCCCGGGTATTCATCACCGCAACCGTGGTGCCGGTTGTACCCTGATCGATCGCCAGAATCGCTTTCACAGGCAGCCCCGGTTACGAATCGATGAGTCAGGCAGCCTCAAATCCGGAGATCGCCTTGATCTCAAGGTAATCGGTGAAGCCATGTGCGCCCCACTCGCGGCCATTACCCGATTGCTTGTAACCGCCGAAGGGCACATCCATGCCGGGCGAAGCGCCATTGATGTGCACGTTGCCGGCGCGAATACGCGACGCCACCTGCCTCGCGTGGTCGAGATCCCCGCTCTGCACGTAGCCAGCCAAACCGTACGGCGTGTCGTTGGCGATCCGGATCGCCTCTTCCTCGCTGTCATACGGAATCATGACCAACACGGGGCCAAAGATTTCCTGCTCGGCGATGCTCATGTCGTTCGTGACGTCGGAGAACACCGTGGGTCGCACGTAATAGCCTCGGTCAATGCCATCAGGCAGGCCCGGTCCGCCGCAGACCACTTTCGCGCCCTCGGCGATTCCGCCTTCGATCAGCGCCTGAATCTTGTCCCACTGCACCTTGGAAACAACAGGACCCATCGTTGTTGAGTCTTCCGCGGTCGGGCCAATCACCACGCTCTCGGTGACTTTGGCAGCGATGGCTTCAGCGTCTGGCAACAGGTCGCGGGGGATTAGCATGCGCGACGGCGCGTTACAGGATTGCCCTGTGTTGTTGTACATATGCATGACACCGCGAGTAACCGCTGCCTCTAGATCCGCGTCTGCGAGAATGATGTTCGGTGACTTACCGCCCAGCTCCTGCGTGACGCGCTTCACCGTGGGCGCAGCGTTTTGTGCGACCAGCGAGCCCGCCCGCGTTGAACCGGTAAAGGACATCATGTCGACATCGGGGTGGCGCGACAGAGCCTCACCGACAGTGGGTCCGTCGCCGTTGACCAAATTAAACACGCCGGCGGGGATGCCGGCCTCATCCATAATCTCTGCATAGAGATAAGCCGACAGCGGCGCGATTTCGCTGGGCTTGAGCACCATGGTGCAGCCCACAGCCAGCGCTGGCGCGACCTTACAACTGACCTGATTCAAGGGCCAGTTCCAGGGCGTAATCAAACCACAGACGCCGATAGGCTCTTTCACCACCCGGTGCGGGCCCAGATCCTCGGTGAAGGTGTATTGCTTCAGAATCTTTGCAGCTTCGGTGATATGGCCCAGCCCGGCATACGCCTGCGCGGTACTGGCCAGCTTGATGGGCGCACCCATTTCGAGACGAATGGCCTCGGCGATCTCGCCAATGCGGCGCTGGAAAATCTCCGCCATCCGCTCGAGCATTCCGACCCGCTCCTCGACAGAGGTCTGGCTGAAGGTTTCAAAGGCGGCTTTGGCTGCGGCCACCGCCAGATCGACGTCGGCTTCTGAACCGAGTGAAATGGTGGCACAGGCCTCTTCGGTGGACGGGTCCAATACCTCGAGCGTTTTGGGTGTCGCGGGATCGACCCACTGGCCGTTAATGTAGAACTGTGTGTAGTCGCGCATGATGACCTCGGATTCTTCGATTATCGTTAATGTGTCAGCGAAGCATTGCTCATGACAACACCCGCTGCGGATGCATCCCGTCAGAATAACCCATAAACGGGGGATGAATGGAGTACCCGAGCAATTCCCGGACACGCTCTGGTAGAGCGGCGGCACGCTCGGGTGGCACAGACAACAGCATGCTTTCCAGCGGCCGCAACCATCCCGCACAGTATTGCGGCGTCACAAGACAGCGCGCGGTATCCGACCTATTCGCCCCACCCCGATGCCACAGATCGCCCCGGGCAATCATCAAAGATCCCGCCGGCATGGTGACCTTCAAGGCGTCCGGCTGTGCTCCCGGGTCACCGGCTACATCTGCTTCTGTCACGAAGTCCTGATCCCGTAGCACCCCCTGAAACTCGGCCTCACACCAGCGGTGACTGCCGGGCAACACTTCGGTGGCGCCGTTTTCCACCGTCGTATCGTCGAGCGCCCAAAAGGTCGACACGCCGAGTATGTCATGTGGGGGCGTCAGTGAGGTATGGCCATCATCCGTGTGCCAGGGCTGGGCAGACTCCCCCGGCTGCAAATGAATAGCGAGGCAGGCGGATAGCAGGCAACTCTGCCCCAAGTAGTGTTCCGCCCAGGCCAGCGAGACCGGATGCACCACCAAGTCAGTAAACGCCGGGTCCTTCGCCAGCATTGCGTAGATGCGGTGTGTACGGGTCCCCTCGAACACATTGCGACCCGTGGGCCCTGCATCGACCCAGGGGGCCAGCGCCTCGCGCTGTCGCTCAAGCTGAGCCGCGTCGAGCAACTCGGGGATGACGCAGAAACCCTCAGTATCAAACTGTGCGACTAGGCGCGTCACCTCATGATTGGGCAACAACAGCGACAGTCGCTGAACCAGACTCTCTTGCGTCGCAGGTTCGGCTCTGCTGGATTGAATTTTGGATGCCTGCAAATTGGTGTCTCCGGGCCTGCTTTGTGCTGCGGCGAGATCTTCTTCATACTCCCGCTTTCAAAAAAAACCGCTCAGGGCAAGAACATGAATCAAGCCGTTGATTTGGACGAACTCACGCTGTTTCGAGATATGGCGCGGCGCGCTTTCGAGCAGGAGATTACACCCCACTATGAGGACTGGGAAGAGCAGCGGATGGTGCCGCGCACGCTCTGGAACCGCTTGGGTGAGGCGGGCCTGCTATGCCCCGATATGGAAGAGCAATACGGGGGCGCCGGCACCACGCCTCACGTCACGTTGGCGATGATTGAAGAGCTGTCGGAGATGGGATTCGGCGGTTTCGCCTCCAGCTATGGCATCCACAACAACATCATCGCGCCCTATCTCAGCCGTCATGGCACTGAGAAGCAAAAAATGCACTGGTTGCCGCGCATGGCTAAGGGCGAAGTTGTCGGTGCACTCGCGATGACCGAGCCAGGCGCCGGCTCAGACGTTCAGGGCATTCGCACCAATGCCCTGCGCGATGGCGACGAGTGGGTCCTTAACGGATCAAAGATTTTCATTACCAACGGTATCCACGCCGATCTCGTGATCGTGGCGGCCATCACGGACCCGGGCAAAGGCGCCAAAGGCACGTCCCTGTTTTTGGTCGACGCGCACAGTCCGGGGTTCGAAAAATCCAAGAAGATCGACAAGATCGGTCAGCACACCTCTGATACCGCACTCTTGTTCTTCAACGACGTGAGGCTGCCGGCCGACGCACTGCTTGGCGAGGAAAACCGCGGCTTCGTGATCATGATGGAAGAGCTACCGAGAGAGCGACTCGGTATCGCCGCGCAAGCGGTGGCCGCCTCGGAGGGCGCGCTCAACATCACTGCACAGTATGTGCAGGAGCGCGAGGCCTTTGGCCAAAAGATCGGCCAATTCCAGAACACACGCTTCAAGCTCGCCGACGTGAAAACCGACATCGCCATTAACCGGGCGTTCTATGAGCAATGTGCCCGTGAATACGCTGAGGGCACGCTGACGCCAAACACTGCCGCCATGCTCAAGTTGGCCAGCTGCGAGATGCAGTGCCGGGTGGCCGATCAGTGCCTGCAGCTCTTTGGCGGCTACGGCTATACCTCGGAGTATCCCATCTCCCGCTTTTATGTCGATGCGCGTATCCAAACCATCTACGGCGGCTCCTCGGAGATCATGCGAGAGCTGGTCGCGAGATCCATTCTCGGTCGATAGCCGCCGGGACGAGAGGCACTTGAGCCTCTCGTTCCTTACACCCCAGAACGCAAATCCGCCTCCCTTGGGGACAGACGTTTGCGCAACTCACAACCTGGCCTACCGGGGACTGCTATGAGCCATCCTTCCTGTCGACACCCCTCGCTGTTCATCACAGCCTGTTTTGTGGCCGCTGCCACTCTTCTCGGTCAGATCGGTCCCGCCACGGCGACTGAGGCTGAGCTGACCACAATTATTGATGACCACTGGCAGTGGACGCTGACCCAATATCCAGAGCGACGACTCGAGTACGGCGATCGCTCTGGGAATGACCAGTGGACAGACATGAGCCTTGACGCGTTCCAGAGACGCTTCGAGGATGAGGGGCGGTTCGTGCAGCGCCTTGAGCAAATCGAACCCGGCACGCTGTCTGCAGACGCGCAGGTCAACCGCGCCATGCTGCTCCGGCAACTGCGGGACAATTTGACAGAGTATGAGGACGGACTGCACCTGATCGCCCTCGATATGCGCTCCGGGCCGCAGCATCGGCACAGCATGATCGATACCCTGCCCATGGTGAGCGCACAGGATCATGAAGACTGGCTGAACCGGCTGCGCGGTTTGCCCGAGCAGCTGTCCCAGTACCAGACGTTGCTGTCAGAGGGCATCAGCCGGGACCGGACGCAGGCGCAGATTGTGATGTCGCGCGTGCCATCGCAAATCGCCAATCTCATCACCGATCAAGCGAGCGAAAGCCCTTTTTATCGCGCCTTTATGACAATGCCGGAGGAGATCGACCCTGAAGTCCAGACGTGGCTGAAATCTGCTGCGCTCACGATTATTGAAGAACAAATCAATCCTGCGCTTCGGGAACTACTCGAATTTTTAGAGAGTGATTACTTGCCCGCCGCCCGACCGCCCGGTATTGGCGCACTGCCCGGCGGTAAACAGGTCTACAGCCGTCTCGCCCGGCATTTCACCACCACAGAGCTGACCCCGGATGAGATTCACGAGATCGGCCTGCGCGAAGTCGCACGCATCCGCGGAGAGATGAAAACGGTCATCAACACCGTGGGGTTTGACGGTGACATTGCAGCCTTCAACGAATTCCTGCGAACCGACCCACAGTTTTACTACGAGACACCCGAGGCGCTGCTCGAGGGTTATCAGGCGGTCTCCAAACGCCTCGACCCAGGACTCGTCAATTTATTCGGCAAGTTGCCGCGCGCACCCTATGGCGTGCGACCGATTCCTGATGAAGAAGCCCCCGACACTACCACCGCTTACTACATGCGACCCGCGATCGATGGCTCCAGACCGGGCTGGTATTACGTGAACCTTTACCAGCCCGAAGTCCGCCCCAAATTCGAGATGGAAGTCCTTAGCGTGCACGAGAGCGTGCCAGGTCATCATCTGCAGATTGCACTGGCCCAAGAACTCACCGGATTACCGGAGTTCCGCCGCAACGGGGGCTTTACTGCGTTCATCGAGGGCTGGGGCCTGTACTCAGAGCGCCTGGGTTATGACATGGGTTTGTACACCGACCCCTACTCCCGCTACGGACAGCTGGTTTATGACATGTGGCGAGCGGTGCGCTTGGTGGTCGATACCGGCATCCACTATTTTGGTTGGAGTCGACAAAGGGCGATCGATTATTTTCTCGATAACGCCGCCAAGTCCGAGGCGGATATCATCAACGAGATCGACCGCTACATCGGCTGGCCCGGGCAGGCACTGGCTTACAAGATCGGCCAACTGAAAATGATGGAGCTCAGAAGCAAGGCCGAGGCAGCCCTTGGCGACCGCTTTGACATCCGGAGCTTCCACGATCACATGCTGGGTGCGGGTGCACTTCCCCTCGATATTCTGGAAGCCCGCATGGACGATTGGCTAGCTGCGCAACTCGCCAGTCAAGGCGTGGCAATGAACCCATAGCGCTTTGCCATGCGCCGCCACCGCACCCCGCGGTGCTGCTTTCTTGAGCGATTAACGCTACGAAGAGGTGGCCTAACGATTATCAGACCCCGAGCAGCCTCAGATCGGGGAGGTGATCTGGCCCATGGCGAAGGTCACAGCCTGCCCCGTCAATATGACCCGCTCATCCTCCAAGGCACAGTGCAGGCTGCCGCCGCGCGATGAACACTGCTCAGCGTTGAGCGCGGATTTGCCATAAAAGGCCGCCCAAAAGGGCGTCAACAGACAGTGCGCAGAACCCGTCACCGGATCCTCGTCAACACCATACTGCGGTGCAAACATCCGCGAGACGAAATCCACCTCAAGCCCGGCAGCAGTGACAATGACGCAATGTGGCACCGCGCGCGCGAGCCGACCGATGTCCGGTGTCAGCGCCCTGACATCACGTTCGTGTGCCAATCGATAAACGACCTGCCAGGGCGTCTCGACCGGTCTGACTGCTTCCAGCACCTCCACGTCGAGGGCAGCGGCAACTTCGGGCTCAATTCTGTGCGGCTCAAACGCCATCGCTGGCAGATCGATCGCAATGCCCTCTCCCCGCTCGCTGGCGGTCAGCCGCCCGCTGTGCAGTGTCTGAAACTGCAGCCATGGCGCGTCGACACCCAATTCGCGTCGCAGCACGTGGGCGGCGGCTAACGTCGCATGACCACATAGCGGCACTTCGGCTGCGGGCGTAAACCAACGAAGGCCGTAAACACCGCGATCGCGCTCGACTAGAAACGCGGTCTCGGACAAGTTGTGTTGCGCCGCCAGCGCGAGGAGTTGGTCATCGGTCAGCCAATCATCGAGGACCATAACAGCAGCGGGGTTGCCGCCAAACGTCTGCTCTGTGAAGGCGTTGACGATGTAATACGTCGTGCGCGAAGTCATCGCTGCTCCTTCAACTTAGTCACTACTTCACCACTAGAACGGATACGCACATAGGGTTCAGCCGATAACATGGCAAGCGTCTATGTCAGTCGCCGGCAAGAATCGATACCTGAACAACGCATCGGCGCACCGCGTCGAGAGATCTGAGACGACTCAGGCTAACTCATCCAGAGATTCGGCCAGCGCCTCCACGAGAGAGGTCATCTGCTCGCGCGCCATCACAAAGTGCGGCGCGAGCTGAATCGTATCGCCACCATAGCGCACCAGAAAGCCCTTCTCCCACATCCGCATGGCAACCTCAAAGGGTCTGCGGAGCGGCTCTCCCGGGTAGGGAGCCAACGTCAGCGCTCCAGCGAAGCCGTAATTGCGCACATCTGCAACATGTGGCTTTTCTGCTACCGCGTCGTGGAGCAGCGTCTCCCAAAATGGTGCCTCCGCGGCCACCCTCGCAGGCAACTCGTCTCGCACCAAGACCTCAAGCGCCGCCAGGCCGGCCGCGCAGGCAACCGGGTGTCCGGAATAGGTGTAGCCATGAGCAAACTCCAACGCATAATCCGGTCCGCCATGGGCCATGAAGGTGTCGTAGATTTCGGGGGTCGCCATCACCGCACCCATCGGCACCGCACCGTTAGTGATCTGCTTGGCGAGATTCAGAATATCCGGGGTCACCCCAAAGGCCTCCGCACCTGTGTAGGCGCCGCAGCGCCCCAATCCAGTGATCACCTCGTCAAAAATCAGCAAGATGTCGTTGGCATCGCAGAGCTCGCGCAGTCGCTGCAAGTACCCGACGGGGGGCGGAATCACGCCGGCTGAACCCGCCATCGGCTCGACAATCAGCGCGGCGATGGTAGAGGCATCATGGAGTGTGATGAGCTCAGCCAGCTCTTCCGCGAGGTGCGCGCCCTGATCTGGCATCCCCCGACAAAAACTATTTTCCGGCAGCATGGTGTGGCGCAAATGGTCTACCTCGAGCGACTGCCCAAAAGGCTTTCGATTAGCGCCGATGCCCCCGACCGCAGTGCCGCCGTAGTTCACACCGTGGTAGCCCTTCTGGCGGCCAATAAACCGGGTTTTCGCCGGCTGGCCTTTTAACCGCCAGTAGGCGCGCGCCATCTTCAGGGACGTGTCCGCCGATTCTGACCCCGAGTTAGTGAAAAAAGCATAGTTCAAATCGCCGGGCATCAACTGCTTCAGCTTCTCCGCCAGATGAAAAGCCGCGGGATGGCCAAACTGAAACGGTGGCGCAAAATCGAGGGTATCGATCTGCTCGGCAACCGCTTTGGAGATCTCCGGGTGGCCATGGCCCAGCCCCGTGGTCCATAACCCCGAATGGCCATCGAGAATCCGCCTGCCCTGATCATCCGTAAACCACACATCTTGCGCCGCCACGATAATGCGCGGGTCGCGCTTGAACTGCCGGTTGCCGGTATAGGGCATCCAGTAGGCTTCCAGGGGTAGTTGGTCAGACATAAGGCCTCCTTTAGGCGGCAGTTTAACTCACCAAGGGCGCGACTCACTCCCCTGTTTGGAATAGCCCGATGACGATACAGTAGCCGCGGGCAACTGCTTATTCACCAACCGGAAGAATGAATATGAAACGACATACGCTACTCGGCACCCTCCTTGGCATCAGCCTCATGTCAGGCTCGTCGCTGGCTCACATTGAGAAAAGCGAGCCACTGCAGTCTCTGCGCCAGTCCTACTTCGCACTGCTGGGTATGACCTTTGCCCCCATGGGGGACATGGTGAAGGGCAAGATCGAATGGAACGACGCCCTGTTTACGACCTGGGCAGAGGACCTCAACGACGCGGCGCAGTTTGGCGTGGAGCGCGGCTTCGCACCCGGCACCGATAAGGGTACGACCCGGGCCAAGCCCAATATCTGGTCGAACATGGACGACTTCCAAAGCAAGCTCGATGATTTCCGCGCGGCGGCAGTGAAGCTTGCCGAGACCGCGGCTGCGGGCGACCCCGGTGAAAGCCGTCAGCAGTTCGTGGCAACGGGCGGCACCTGCAAGGCCTGCCACGACGAGTACAAGTCTCAGGACTATTTGTACTGAATGTCGTATCAGTAGTAGCTGGGGGCCTCGGGAGCGATTGTCACCAGGGTCCACAGTGCCAACGACAGCAGCACCGCGATCAGCACCGCCCACCACAGTGGCTTGGGCGGGCTGGTCACAAACTTATCTCCCGCCTGACCCCGCCACATGGCCTGAATGAGCGGCTGCTTTTTTCGCCACTGGTACCAGCACACTGCTAATAAGTGCAGCGCAATGAATCCTTGCAATAGCAGCCAGTTGGTTTTGTGCCACTCGGTGAGGGTGCCTGACAGGTCGCCCGCCCAATAAGAGAACGGACCTTCGAACAGCAAATCGTCCCGGCTGACGACCCCGGACCCCGCTTGCACCAGCAATAGCAGCAGCAACATCGTGACCGACAGGCCCCCCAAGGGGTTGTGGCCGGCATAGTGCCCGCCCTCTCTCAGGTAGTTCAGCAGAGTGCGCGGCGCAAATAAAAACGCACGAAACCGCGCCGCCTCACTGCCGACAAAACCCCAGATGATGCGTGTCGCAACCAGACAGAGCAGGCTGTATCCGACCTTCTCATGAATATCCATCCTGCCTTGCTCGCCACTCCACCACATCACCCCGATGGCAATGGGCAAATACCAATGGAAGGCGCGGACCGCCCGGTCCCAAACCGGGTAGCGCGCGGTAAGGTCAAAAGAAATTGGCTGGGTCACGACCCCAGCAAATCGAGCAGCGCCGTGACCGAGGCCTCCACACCCAGTGTGACCGAGGCATCAGGCTCAATTTTGAACAGCGGTGAGTGATGCGATGGCACGGGGGCCCCGCCTGCTTTTTCCGAGGCAAAGTCCTCTGGCGGGGTGCCGCCCACAGCGAAGTAAAGGCTCGGAATATAGGGATTGACGGTGAAAAAGGGGAAATCCTCCGCCCCCATGCCCAGTCTTTCACCTGAAAACAACACGCCTTCACCGAAGTGCACATTCCACAGCGCCATCACGCGCTCGGTGAGCACCTTGTCGTTCAGCGTTGGCGGCACACTCTCCTCAGACACCACCACCTCTGGGAGGAGCTCGTCGGGTAGGCCTGCAACCCGACCCATGTTTTCGGCGACGCGGCGAATACCATCGAGCAGTAGGGTGCGATCTTGGGGAGACTCGGTGCGCACGGTAAGCTGCAGGTGCGCCGCGTCAGAAATGATGTTGTGCTTGGTGCCACTGTGAAAGGCGCCTACGGTAATCACCCCGGGGCGTCTCGGCGGCAGCGTTCTGCTGACCACCGTCTGAAGCCCCATGACAATTTGCGATCCCAGAACAATCGGATCGATTCCACGATGCGGTGAGGCACCGTGTGCTCCCACACCGGTGATGTAGATATCGACGGTATCCGCGCCAGAATAGGGAGAATCGGTTGATGCGCCGATCATTCCCGTGGGCATGGCCGAGGTAACGTGAAACGCCATCGCATAGTCTGGCTGACCAAATCGCTGCCAGAGGTTATCGGCCCGCATTGCGGCGGCACCCAGCACACGCTCCTCTGCCGGCTGACCAATCAGCATCAGCGTGCCCTGCCACTGATCACGCTTTTCCGCCATAAGTTGTGCGGTCCCGACCAAACTGGTGATGTGTACGTCGTGGCCACAGGCATGCATGACAAACACTTCATTGCCGTTGGGGTCGATCTGCTTCGCCCGAGACGCATATGCGAGCCCTGACTTTTCTTCCACAGGCAGCCCATCCATATCGGCCCGGAACATCACCAGCGGGCCCTCGCCATTCTCAAGTAGCGCAACAATTCCCGTGCCGCCGACATTGCGGTGCACGGTGTAGCCCAGCGCCTGTAGCTCGTCGGCCAGTCGGGCGGATGTTTTGTGCTCCATGGTCGAGAGCTCAGGGTTTTGGTGGAAATAGAGAAACAGCTCTTTAAGTTTGCTGTCGTATACCGCCCTGACCTCGGCCTCCAGCGCCTCATTGGCTAACGAGGTCGGTGCGGCAACAGTCATGAAAAAGGTGCAAGCGATGGCAACGCGTTGTAAAAGGTTCATGAATAGCTCTCTCATCACAATGAAGGCTCACTGCCCACAACTGGGTTTTGAAGCGATTGGGAATACGGTGCGCGGTGGGCGTCAGTGGCGAGATCATACCTCAGAAAGATCGCCCTCAAGACCTTGAGTCATTGCAGATTCTGGAGAGTCAGGTTAGTGTCCACCCGCGTTGCGACGATGATCAGCCTGCTCGCTTTATCAGGCATCGCAGCGATTACAGGGACACGCCATTCAGTGAACAGCGAACGCATCAAAGCCCGGTTTGGCAGTTACCACGTGCAGGTGCTTCATCAGGATGCCTCGACGCGTCTGGCTAGCCTCTGTAGCCGCCACGACGCGGCGGACATCTGCCGCACGCTGGCGGTCACGCTCTTCGCGAATCCGACACCTGCGGCGCTTGCCGAAGCCGATGCCCTGATCCGCGAGGGCGACAGTATTGGCAGCACACTTGCGCAGGCCGGGCAGCACCTCTCTCGGGAAATCATTGCGGAGGCCAGCGTGCCCTGCGGTGATGCATTTATCGCACTCACCGGACAAACCGTGAATCGGGGTGATCCGCTGTCGCTACGACTCTATCGCCTTGATGCAGGGCCGGATCCCGAGGCACTGTTGCCCTACGCCACTATTGCGGAAGCGCACCATCCTGAACATATCCCTGTTTCAGACGAGGCAATGCTTGTCACAAAGCTCGACAAAGAGGACTGGAGTGCGGACGCACAGCTGGCACTGGAAGCGCTTCTCACTGCGCTGAGATAGGACGTTACGACAGAGCGCGTCGATGACGCCGCTCCAGATAACTTCCCATCGGTCAGTCGCAAGCAGACAAGCTTTCTCTGGTTTCTTTCTGGGTTCTTTCTAAGTTCTCTCTCAAAGTTCTCTCTCAGTTCTTTCTGCGCACTCTCAGGCGCGGACCAGACTCAGATCGAAACCAATCTCCCGTGCGGTTTGGACCGCCGCTGCCTGTGCATCACCGCTCCGTGAGGTGACCCACAAGTTGGCGCAACGGGTGCCCGTTCGACAATAGGCCAGCACCGACTGATCAGGGTCATCAAACAAGGCGCCGAGGCCCTCAATGTCCGGGCCCGGAAAATTCATCGCATCGACCGGGTAACGAACGAAGAGCAGTTCAGCGGTATTACATGCCGCTTCAATCTCATCCATGGTGGCCTGACCGGGCACCTCGCCATCGGGGCGGTTACACACCAAAACACTAAAGCCCTGCGCCACCAGATTGGGAATATCCTCGGGAGTGATCTGCGCCGCCACTGACAGCGATTCGGTTAATTGAAAAATCGGCATGGCTTCTCTCTTCTAAAGTCCGGCTAACGAGCCAGGCCTAATTCATCTCCCAGCACCGCCATCATACTCTCGAGCGGGCGGTCAGGAACCTCCAAAGGGCGCTCCGTGATGCGCTCGGCCACCGATCGGTAAGTTTCCGACAGGGTGTGGAGCATGACTGCGGGGAGCGCATGCTCTGCGGCATAACGCTGGCGCTCTTCAAAGCGTTGATGGTCGAGCAGAAGATCAGGGTCGTTCACATGCCTCAGCAGCGCCTGACGGAATTCTTCCTTGCTGTTTTCGACCACACTGCCGCCGCGATACGCCACCGCATCCCAGATCCTTGAAGAATCCGGTGTGCCGACCTCGTCCATATAGATGAGGCTTTCCTCTCCATCGGCGTTCCGTGCATAACCAAACTCGAATTTGGTGTCGACCAGCATTAAATCGAGGGGCGCTAGATGTCGGGCGATCAGGTCAACACCCTCCCGGAGTAATAATTCATAGCGCGCCACATCGGCTTTGGCGCGAAAACCGAAGGCCTGCCAATGCGCCTCCAATTGGGTGCGGGAGACATTGGTGTCATCAGCCTCCGGGATCCCCGGCAGACCTCGCATGACGCCTTTGGTGGATGGTGTCACCAGCGTTCCACTCAACCGCTGGTCCCGATGGAGCCCCTCGGATAACGCTATGCCGCAAAACTCGCGCACGCCCCGTTCATAGGCACGCCACATCGAGCCGGTAATAAATCGGCGGGCGATGGCTTCAATCATGACGGGTTCGGCTCGCTGCACCACCCAAACCAGGGGATGCGGCACCTCAAGAATATGGCTACGGGCCAGCCCCGCGCGGTCGAACTCGGTGAACCAGAACTGGGAAATGGCATTGAGAGCGGCGCCTTTGCCCGGCACCCCAGCGAGTCCGCCCTCTCCGTGCCAGATGCAGTCAAACGCTGAAATACGGTCGCTGATTACCATCAGGGCAAGCTGTGCGTCGGGTGCCACCGGATACTGACGCTCGCGAATCAGCCGCGCGCTATCCCCCGCAGACAGCCAGTAAACGGAACGCACCTTGCCCGAGTGCACCGGCTCACTGGTGCGAATGGGCAAGGAGTCATTGACGGCGAGAACCTCTGAACTCAAGGCTTAATCTCTGGGCGGTTGGCTTCCCTATCAGTTTTGCCCAAAATGCGCTCCGTTGTCACGGGCTGTGGCGAAGACTACCGCGGTAAGGAACTAGTCAATGTTTTTTCAAGCTAAGAAGGACCATCTGTTTGCCAACGCAATAAAGGCGTTTCACATCGCACTGCTGGGGTGCTTCGCCCTGCAGCAAGGTGCGCACGCACAGACGGCCGACGAGAGCACCGCACTGGAAACCGTCATCGTTACGGCATCGCGCACTCCCGACACGGCCTTCACACTGCCCGTTGCCTGGTCAGCACTCGATGCTTCGACCATCGAGCGTATCGCGGCACAGCACAGCAATCAGGTCTTCAATCGGGTCGCGGGGGCTTGGATCAGCCGCGGCAATGGCCAGGAGTCCCTAATCTCCCTCCGCTCGCCCGTGCTGACCGGCGCCGGCAGCTGCGGCGCATTCATGACCGCACAAGACGGCATCAGCCTGAGATCCCCCGGATTTTGCAACGTGAATCAGCTGTTCGATGCCAACCTACTGCAAGCGGGCAAACTGGAAGTACTGAAAGGCCCTGCCACCGTGGTCTTTGGCTCGAATGCGCAGCACGGCATCATCAATGTGTTGAGTCGAAGCGTCAGTGACACGCCGAACCAGATCAAGGTCGAGGCCGGCTCCCGGGACTACTATCGACTCTCTGGGAGCGCCGCCTTCGATAGCGTAGCGCTTTCGGCCCAGGCTACCCGTTACGGGGGCTATCAGGATGCCTCGGGATACGACCAGCAAAAAGCGACGCTGCGCATCGATCACGACTGGCAGGACTGGCGGGTGCAAGGCTTGCTCGAGGGTAACAACCTCAATCAGGAAACCGCAGGCTATATCCGGGGCTTTGAGGCCTACGAGGATGACGACGCCCGGGAGGAAAACCCCAACCCCGAGGCCTATCGCGATGCCTGGGCCGCTCGTGGATATCTTGGACTCACGCGCGACTGGGGCACCAATGCAGAGGTCACCCTTCGGCCCTACTGGCGCAGTAACAACATGACCTTCTTGCAGCATTACCTGCCCTGGAAGGCGACCGAGAGCAATCGTCACCGTAGCCTTGGCCTGCAAGCCATCGCCCGCGGACAGCGCGACCGGCTGACGTGGCTGGCCGGCGTCGATATCGATCGCACAGAGGGGGCTTTGTTCGAGGTACAGGAGACGTTTTTTAGCCCCAACCAGCCCGACGGCGTGCACTACGACTACGAGGTCGATGCCGACACGCTGGCCGGGTTTACGAATGTGACCTGGGAGTTATCAGATCGCTGGCGGCTTGATGGCGGCTTGCGTTTGGAAGAGACCCGCTATGACTACAACAACCTGACCGATGCAGGCCCTGCCTGCGCGCCGACCGCGAGTGCCTGCCGCTTTTACCGGCCAGCCAGCCGCAAAGACAGCTTTAGCGACTGGACAGGCAACGTAGCGCTCAGCCGCCACAGCAAACACACCACGGTTTTCGCGCGGCTGGCACGTGGGTTTCGCGCACCCCAGACGACAGAGCTTTACCGCCTTCAGTCAGGACAAAGCGTGGCGGACATCGACTCCGAGTCACTCAACAGTGTTGAAATCGGTATCCGCGGCGGCCATGGGCGATTCGGCTACGACATCGCCGCCTACTGGATGGATAAAGAAGACGTCATATTTCAGGACCGGGATCGCTACAACGTCTCGGGCGCCGAGACGACGCATCGCGGCATCGAAGCGAGCCTCAACTGGCGGTTGTCCAACGTCTGGTCATTGAAGGCAAACGGCAGCTATGCCCGGCACCGCTACGACAGCGAGATTCAATTGCTGGGGTCGCGGGGCAGTATCGAAGGCAACGAGATGGACACCGCGCCAAAGCACTTTGGTTCGATGCAACTACTGGCGGATTTCTCTCAGGTTGGCCCCGCACTAACGGCTGAGTTGGAGTGGCTGTGGGTGGCCAAGTACTGGCTGGATCCCAACAACCAGCATGAGTACGACGGCCACGAATTACTTAATCTGAGAGGATCGTGGGCGGCAACCTCCACAATCACCCTGACGCTGGTCGCAACGAACCTGATGGATAAGGGATACGCAGAACGCGCCGACTACGGCTTCGGTAGCTACCGGTATTTCGTAGGAGAGCCCCGCAGCTTCGTGCTGGGTGTCTCGCTGGCGCTTTAACCCTAGCGGTAGGCGCGCAGGCCGACGGCGTGGCGCACTTTTTCCAGTAGCGCGGTACTTTGCGGTCTGAGGCGCTCGGCGCCCTGTTTGAGGATAGCTTCAACCTCCTCGGAATTCGCCATCAGGCGATCGTAGTGCTCCCGCGCGGGCGCCAACTCGTCATTGACCCGCTCAAACAGCTGCTTTTTAGCCTCGCCCCAGGCGATGCCATCGGCGAAGGCCTGTCGCATCTGTTCACGTTCCGCCTCATCGGCAAACGCGCACCACAACTGAAACACCGTCGAGTCATTGGGGTCTTTCGGCTCACCCGGCTCCAGCAAGTTGGTCTTGATCTTGTTGATCGCTTTTTGCAGCTGCTTGGGTGTACCAAACAGCGGGATGGTATTGCCGTAGCTCTTACTCATCTTGCGTCCATCCAGACCCTGCAAGACCGCGACATGATCATCCACCACCGCCTCGGGCAAGGTGAATGTCTCGCCGTAGTGATGGTTAAACCGCTGCGCAATATCCCGCGCCATCTCAACGTGCTGGATTTGATCGCGACCCACCGGCACCTGATGCGCGTTGAAAATCAAAATATCGGCGGCCATCAGAATGGGATAAGAAAACAACCCCATGGTGATCCCGAAGTCCGGATCCTCGCCGGACTCCTCATTGGCCTGCACAGCGGCTTTGTAGGCATGCGCCCGATTCATCAGACCTTTTGCCGCTGAGCAGGTCAGTACCCAGCTCAACTCGGTGATCTCCGGGATATCGGATTGGCGATAGAAATAGGTCCTATCCGGGTCGAGACCTAGCGCCAACCAGGTTGCTGCGATCTCGCGACTGGATTGCGCCACCTCATCGGGATTCTGATTTTTGATCAGCGCGTGGTAGTCCGCCAGAAACAGATAGGCATCCACCAAGGGATCTCTGGAGGCAGCTATGGCAGGACGGATAGCGCCCACATAGTTGCCCAGATGCGGCGTACCGGTTGTCGTGATGCCCGTCAGTACTCGAGTTGAACTCATGATGTCCTCACTTCCTTCAGGCCAAACGCCGGTAGAGCGCCGTGAGTAGTGGCACCAGCTGCGGCATGAAAGAAGGCCTGCCAACCGAGCCTAGCCATGCCGAGCAAACCGAGCAGTGCTTCGATCTGCGTCATGTCGTTAACCCTGAATGATCCACACCCACAATACCAATCCCAAAGCCAGTCGATACAGCACAAAAGGCATCAGTCCGACTCGCTCAACCCAATACATAAAGGCTTTGATCGTGGCATAAGCAAACATCGCCGAGATCCCGAAAGCAGTTAAGGCTGCGCCACCAGAAAGCGAGGACTCGGCCGACTCCATCGTGGTTAGCATCAGCACCACGGCGCCGCCAATCACCGGCACACTCAGTAAAAACGAGAAGCGGGTCGCGGCGGCGGGATGGTAACCCAGAAACAAGGCAGCCGTGATCGTCACGCCGGACCGTGATGTGCCCGGGATCAGGGCAAGCATCTGTGCCACGCCGATCAACAGCGCGTCGCGGAGCGTTACAGGCCCATTGTATCGCGGGCTCCGCCGGGAGAATCGGTCAGCGACGCCCAACAGCACACCGAACAGGAGCGTGGTTACGATAATCATGTTAACGGCCCGCGCATCGGTGGCGATCACGTCCTTGAACTGGAAACCAGCCAACACCACGGGCGCCGTCGCCACCACCAGCGCCGACAGTTCCGACCTATCCTCGGGCCCATCCGGCAGGATGCTACTTGCCAAGCTGATGACCTTGTCTCGAAAGTACCAGAGCACCGCACACAGGGTGCCGGCATGCACGGCGACGTCAAATAGCAGGCCCTGATCGATCCAGCCCCATATCTGCGCCGGCAAAATCAGGTGAGCAGAGCTCGATACCGGTAGAAATTCGGTGATGCCCTGAATCAGGGCCAACACCACCACCTGGACCCAATCAGCCACGGCGGCCCTGCTCCGATAATTTTTTCCAACCGACGTCGCGCTGAACATACTGCGGCGACAACGCGTGGGCAGGCTCGGGTTGCAGAGATAGCGTGCCCCTACCCAAGAGCTCGGCCATGACACGGGCGTCCGGTGTCACCTCAGGCAGCCATCGGGCCGCAGACGTGAGGTCTTGGGGCATGCGCTCCTGATACTGTGCGCCGGATCCAATCACCACATTCGCTGGCCGTGATGACGCCGCAAGCAAGTCCTCCGGTGCACAGACAAATGCCTCAGCATCGGCGACGAATGCACCCTCTCTCCACTCACCCCAGAGTCCGTAGAGCTGATCAATCTGGGCATCGATAGTCGATAGAACGCGTTCCCCGTCCTGCAAAAGGCCGTGATGCCCAGCGACATATGCCTGCGCGGTAAGAGAGCAAAATCCATGTACCGGTAGCGCCTGCGACCAAGCTAATCCTTGAGCAACACTTACTGCGACGCGCAGGCCAGTGAACGACCCGGGGCCAACCCCACAGGCAATGGCATCGACGGCGTCGGCCAGCGCCCTGCCGCCCAAAACCGCTGACAACATCCCCAGGATGTGGCGATTGTGAGCCCGCGCCACGATTTCATGGCGCCCGCAAACTTCGCCCTCGTCATACAAGGCAAGCGTGCAGGCATAGGTGGCGGTATCGAGCGCGAGAACACGCGGCATGGGCCGTATAAACTATAGTCACATTGAGCGTTGATGATCCCATAGAGGGGCTGAACTTTGAATGCAGCGGGGGCTTACAGCTTGGGTATTTTGGCCGGCGGTCAAGGCGCTCGGTGGGGCGGCCGTGACAAGGGCCTCATAGCGTTTCAGGGACGCCCGCTGGTCTCCGGGGTTGTGACGCCGCGCCCACAAGGCGCGGAAGAGGTCTTGATCTGTTGCCGCAGTCATCCCTATTTCTACCAGCATTTTGCTGACCGGGTACTCTGCGAGTCGGTAGCCCTCCAGGGACCCTGTGCGGGCATCACTGCACTACTGTCTGCGGTTGCTTATCGCACACTGATGATCCTGCCAGTCGATTTGATCGGCTCGCCGAGGCAAGTCATCGCCGCGCTCGAGAGCGAGTGGCAGGAAGATGACAAGGCCATTTTTTTGACTGACACACAGGGACAGCATTCCCCCTGCCTGCGGCTGCATGTCGACACGCTGGCAGACTGCGCGGCTTATCTCGATGAAGGGGGCCGAAAAGTTACCGGGCTGCTGGAGAGAGTCGGCGCGCGACCCATACCCGTCGACGCCGCGTGGCTCAAAGATGCGGATCTGCCCGCCTCGATTTCGCCCTAGCTCTGAGCCTGAACTGACTGTTGGACGAAGAATAATCCGTGGGCCAGCACCACTCCCAGTGTTAGATTTCGTCGCATAACCGCGTACCAGGTGGGTAGGTTCTCCGCACCCCGTTCGTACCACAGTAGCGCCAGATACCCACCCATCAAGGCCACCGCTGCCAACCACGCCTTGGCTGTTAGAACCGCTGCGACTGCAAACAAGACGACGCCATTACTGATAAGTAGTCGCGCCATCACCTGCTCCTCGCCAGATTGGACCCGGCCCCAAAGCGTGCCTCCGAGAAAACAGAGGATACCAAGCGAGTAGATGACAAACCCTTGAACGGAAACGGCTCCAGGCCAATCCGGGAGTAGCCATGCGCCCGCCAAAAAGCCATAAAAAGGCAGCAAGCCGGCGTAACCCAGTCCCAGCATGACGGTGCGATTCTGCATAACGCGCCTCCAAAAAAAACCCCGGCCAAAGGCCGGGGCAAGAATTCGCCACCTGGGGGAAGATGGCTTAACCGGAGAGTCGATCATCCAGTCGCAAGGTTTACGCCCCCATAATGGGCCCGGATCACTGGTGTGCAGGAAAATCACGTCTCTCTTACCCTCTCCTCACCCTGTCCTCACCCTGTCCTCACCCTCTTTTCAGCTTTGCTCTCGTCCTTTGCTGGCCCGCCCTACCCACTCTATCGCTCCCACTCTGTCTTATGTCGCCGTCTCATGTCTCTATCTACTGAGGCCACAGCCTTGCTACTGAGGCCACAGCCTTGCCTCGCAGGCTTAGAGGACACGGCGGTGAGCTCTGCTTCCGAAAAAAAGCTACCCCCTAACGTCAGCCTTCGACGATATGGAATGCCCCGAAGGCCCCATGAACACTGCCTTATGCCCTAGAAGACTGAATGCAACCGATGCTGATAAAAAAAGGTTTTTCGACACAGGATCCTTGTCGCGATATTGTCCAACTTAGAGCCACTTCCCGGCAATCAAAGCAGTCATCAGCTCCTGCCAGACGCGGACAGCGCAAGTCAGGAGTCGGGCAGATAGCCTCGCCGCTGAGCGCTGTCAGTGTTTGTCTTTGTCGAGCACCGCTCGCCACTCCATTTTCCCAAAATGCCTCACCTGTGTGAGGCGAAGACCTGTGCCTACGGCACGGGCTAGAGTATCAACGGTAAGGGTCAGATCCTGAGCCCCTCACCCAGTAGATACCGCCGCGAACAGGGAGAACCGATGAAAAGACTCAAGCGCAACCGTATCCAACGCG
>Ga0160423_10000854_pt1 | contig 25424 bp, 26 predicted proteins | sample CRUFie14St8metaG_FD_108191 | JGI IMG/M metagenome (GOLD analysis project Ga0160423, IMG submission 108191) | Marine microbial communities from the Costa Rica Dome - CRUD Field 142mm St8 metaG | ecosystem: Environmental > Aquatic > Marine > Oceanic > Photic zone | place: Costa Rica: the Eastern...
CTTTGCCTTATCACACCTGGAAACCTCGAGCAGGCTCAGCTTGAGTTGCTACTAGGTATCTTAGGTTCGCTGGGAGTGAACCCCAGTGCAGTGGTCGACAGAGCGCTTCTCGCGCACCCCGCGGAGCTGGGCTCAGGCCTCAACCTAAACTTGCAATGGCGACAACTCGTCGTGAGCGAGGTCACTATTGACGCCAATCTCTATCAGGTAGCAAAGATTACGGCAATACCGGGCCTTGGCTATCTCGATTTACTGGAACTGTGCCTTGAGGAATGTGCTGATGCCTGTGTCGATCAAACACGCTTCGATCCGCGGCGAAGTGCTGAGTCCGAGCAAACCCTGCTCGATGCTCTCCCCGGCGTTCTTGCAGCACTAAAAGATCGCCCCGAAGTCTCAGTTGAGCTCGGAACAACATCATTCAAAGTCTCGAGAGGACGTCTCGAGAAAGCAGGACAAAAAATCGCGTCAGCTATCAATGCGAAAGCAGGAGCGCTGAGCATCGACGAATCACTATCGGTCTTTCCGGGCATCACATTCGATGCAGTTGCCTCTATGGATTCCCTCACAGCCGCCGGAGAGGATCTATTACTCGATCACTCAAATGATCAGCCGCTGACTCGCATTTCCAACCGGCGGAGGGTCAGCGCTGTAACACCAGCTGATGAATCAATCGACACATCGGCAAGTGGCGACGCCATGGTCGCGCCTGCCGTGACTGATGAGATTGGCAAGGCTCCGGTTCCCGAGGGCGCGGTAACGGGTGATCACCCCACCCATATCCTCATCGACGCTGTGGCGTATCGGATAGCAGACACAGACGAGCAGGACCTTGGCTTTGGCGTCATCAAGCATGAGGGTGTTCCCTGCATTGACGAGGCACTGCGCGACCGAATCAATGTATTGTCGGTCTCTGGTTCGCATGATCGGCTCACTGTCGGTAGTCGGTTGTATCGTAACGACGGTAAAGAAGCCGTGCTCATTATCGTTGAGTCGTAATCCATGCCCCGGCGGAAACGACAGGCCAATACATTCAACCTCAGCTTTCTGGACATCATGTCCTGTGGCTTCGGGGCTGTTGTTCTCGTATTCCTGATTATCGATCACTCCATCGAGATTCAAATTCAGTCGGTAAACGCCGAGGTGCTGTCGGAGGTCGATCTGCTTGAAGAGGACATTCGAGAAGGCGAAGAGGGTCTCGTGCGGTTACGTAATGCAATTAGCAGCACCGATCTCGAGATTGTTGAAGCGCAGGGACGCGCCCGAGTTGTCACCGAGGAGCTTGATCGACTGGAGGCGTTAATCGCCTCACTGGAAGAATCGGATGTCAGTGAAACCACCGACCTTGAGGCGCTAAAAGCTGAGATCAACTCACTGGAGGAGCGCATACAGCAATTGCGCGAGGCAGCAGAGGCAGACGGTGGCCAAAGCGCGCGTGAGTTCCAAGGCGAGGGTAATCGTCAGTATCTGACCGGTCTCAAGCTCGGCGGCAACCGTATCGCGATCATGATCGATGCCTCGGCCAGCATGTTGGCACCAGAGGTCGTCAATGTCATCCGCCTGCGAAATCAGTCGAGTGATCGACAACGCGCCGCTCGAAAATGGGTTCAGGCCCTAGATACTGTCGATTGGCTAACAGCTCAACTGCCTACAGGATCGCGCTACCAGATTATTCTGTTCAATACCGAAGCCCGTTTTGCACTACCGGAGACGCAGGGCAGATGGCTTGAAGTCGCCAATAGTGATCAGGTCGAGCGAGTAATCACTTCAGTCCGCGAGACCTTGCCGTCAGGCGGCACCTCGCTTTACAACGCCTTTGAATTTCTCAATGAGCTCGATAGCAAGCCCGATAACATTTTCATTATCACCGATGGTCTACCCACTCAGGGAAAAGATACACCGAGAAAAAATACGGTTTCGGGTCCGGCCCGACTGAAACACTACCGCGATGCTATCGGTAAGTTACCGGCCAACATTCCAGTCAACGTAGTGCTTTCACCCATGGAAGGTGACCCGATGGCGGCGTCCGAGTTCTGGAAGTTGGCGCAGAATACAGGTGGGAGTTTCATGGCGCCCGCGGAGGATTGGCCGTAATGCCCAAGCGTCGACCCGCACCTGAGATTTCACTGTCGTTTTTGGACGTCATTTGCTGTGGCTTTGGCGCAGTCATCTTGCTTCTGATGATCACCAAAACGGTGGAGCCACAGGTCCTCGAAGAGTCCACTGTGATCGCAGAGGGGCGCGTCGCTGAGCTAACCGAACAGCTCTTTGAAATTAGAGGCGAAACAACAGTGCTCAACAGAGACCTGGCAGCAAAGCGCGAGCAAATATCTGAATTTGACGAGCAGATTGCGATTCTGCAGGGTTCGCTAGCGTCATCGAAGTCACGTTATGACTCGCTGCAAACAACCCGCAATTCGAACAGCATCGTCGCAGAGCAACTCGCTATTGCACGACAGGACTTAAGCGACGAAGAGGAGCGGTTGCTCGGACGTGATGCCGAGAAGAAGAATCAACTGATTGGCGGCATTCCAGTCGACAGCGAGTACATCATCTTCATCATCGACACCTCGGGCTCTATGTTTTCTTATGCCTGGCAACGCATGCTCGGCGAGATGGAAGCAACACTTAATATCTACCCCAACGTGAAGGGCATTCAGGTCATGAACGACATGGGGAACTACCTGTTTTCGCGATACGCTGGTCAGTGGATACCTGACACGCCCGCGCGCCGACAGCTGATCCTGCGTAATCTCGCGAACTGGAATGCGTTTTCTAATTCGTCGCCGGTCGAAGGCATCACGCAGGCTGTCCGATCGTTTTATGACCGCGACAAAAAAATCTCCATCTACGTCTTTGGCGATGAATTTACGGGCAGATCCATTGAAGAAGTCGTGCTTACCGTCGATCGGTTGAACGCTGAAGCAGGCACTGGCGAGCGACGCGTGCGCATCCATGCAGTGGGCTTCCCCGTACAGTTTATTAGGCCGCCCGAGTTACAGGACACGGGCATTCGTTTTGCTACACTCATGAGGGAACTGACGCATCGAAATGGTGGGACGTTTGTTGGACTCAATGACTTTAGGCCGTAAGGCGCAGCGTCTACTGACGCTCATTATTCTCCTCGTACTGGCGGCATGTACCAGTCGAGAAGTCATTGTGGAAGGAACATTCCCCACGCCCTTGGTGGATCCCGTACCCGTATCGGTAGGTGTTCTGTTTACTCAGGAGTTTAAAGAGCACGAGCTCGTCGATGATGCCACCGGCCGTGGTGAAGTCAGCTGGCGGGTCAGCACGGGTTGGGCACAAGTCGAGTTCTGGTCAACCCTTTTTCCAGCGTTCTTCCAGAACGTAGTGTTCATTGAGAGCTACGAAGATCTACAGGCCTACGATGTCGACGCTGTCCTCATTCCACAAGTGGCCGACGTACAGTACGCCATTCCCTTGTACACCAACGTTAAAGTGTACGAGATCTGGATGCGCTACAACCTGGCACTGGTTGAGCCCGAGCAAATTGTTGATGCAGAAAATGCTGCCATCTCTTTAGAAAACGTGCAGCCCTTTGCCGAATGGCCACTGACGGCCTACGGGAAAACGCCTACCGCCTTTATGCAATCAGACATCGATGCCGTCAACTTGGCTGCCGTCATGGCCCTTCGCGATGCAGGTGCCAATTTTATCACTAGCTTCCTGCGTGTGCCGGGTGTGATGGATTGGATTGAAAATCCAGAGGAGGCTCAATGAAGCGCGCACTGCTTTCTGTCTTGATGCTCGGTGGCCTACTTGGGGGTTGTGTGACTGCCAATGTTGATGAAATGACATTCGATGCGCCTGTCGCGGGTATGGTGGATGGCAGCATTGTCATTCTCGGTCGGCGTCATGCGCCTGACTACGACACCGAACCAGATTTTATAGACTGCATTGGCAATCACATTAGCCGCGGTAGCGAGAGCATCAGCGTAATCCAAGAGCGACAATTTGTTGACGCTCTATACCCGTGGTTCGAGCCGCGGACTGCGCCCCTCAGTATCGAGAGCGTTGGCCGATTAATGATGCTCCCCAGCGTTGCGAACAAGCTGGAGGACTTGGATCTCAATTACATGATTTGGATTGATGGCCGAACCCAGGACACCAACAGCAGTGGCAGCATGACCTGCGGTGTTGGACCAACAGGTGCCGGATGCTTTGGTTTCGGTACCTGGGGTACCGAGTCCGAATATGAAGCCACTATATGGAACTTTGATGACGGGGCCGAGGTCGGAAAGATGAGTGCCTTAACCAGTGGACAAAGCTACATGCCTGCCGTCGTTGTTCCTATTCCGATCATTGCGCCCGTTCAGGATACCGCCTGCGACAGCCTGGGAACCCAGCTCTTGCAGTACCTATCTGCTGGGTCTTAAGCCGTGAAACGACTCTTAGCCTCGCTCTGCCTCACCGTCCTGATCGCGGGCTGTGCGGGCTCATCGACTGTCACCGTCGGTGGTCGCCCCGTCAGCATTCCAACCGATGCTGCTGAAGAGCACGAGAAGTTGATTGCGAACATTGGAATCTATGACGATCCTGAGTTACAGGCCTACATTGACGAAATCGGTGCGCGATTAGTCGCCAACTCCAGCATGCCCAATCAGGAATTCACCTTTACGTTACTGGATTCGCCTGACATCAATGCGTTCGCCCTGCCCGGCGGTCTCATCTATATCAACCGAGGTCTGCTCGCCTATCTAGATAGCGAAGCAGAGCTTGCTGGGGTGATTGCGCATGAGATCGGGCATATCACCGAGCGGCACCACTCTCGCCGGAAAACTCAGACCATTACCAATCAGGTGGCAGCGGTATCGGCATTGATCCTAACCGGATCGGGCGATCTGTATGACGCGACCAGCATGTACGGCGCAGAGCTTATTTCAGGCTTCGGTCGCGATATGGAACTCGAAGCGGACGCGGCCGGCGCCGAATTCATGCATAAAAGCGGATACGACGCCGATGCCTTGTTATCGGTAATCGGTGTTCTTAAAGATCAAGAGCGCTACCGGAAAGCTGTCGCCAAGGCTTCAGGAAAACCCTCCGGCACCTACCACGGGCTGTATGCCAGCCACCCAAGAAATGACTTGCGACTGCAAACCGTTATCAAGACGGCCAACAACTTAGATCTCGACACGATGTCCGAGAATCCAGAGTTGCCTGGCAGGTTCAGGCGCGAAACCGAAGGAATGGTGGTCGGTGCGAGCGCCGAGGCGCAAAGTGACCCCCTGCGGTACTACCACAACAAACTGGATTTTACGTTTGAGCACCCTGAGGGCTGGGTTGTCACGGCAACCACGCGGGAGATTGTGGCTAAAGCCCCTGATTCCGATGCGGCGCTAAAAATCAAAATCGCCAAAGTCGACCCTGATAAAAGCCCCGACGACGCACTTCCCGAACTTGCCTCTGGCGAGGTCAGTGCACAGGAGTCGATTGAAAACGAGGGCCTGAAGGGAGCAACCGGACTGGCAAGCACCGGCGGTGTTCAGAAGCGCTTAGGTATTGTTGATCACCGATTCCGCTTTTTATTCGAGGGCGAAGCCAGCGACTTCAGTGGTGCCGATGCCGGATTTAAAACCATCATCACCTCCTTCCGACCGCTCTTTGCGCGAGAGAAAAAGCGGGGTGAAAGCCACGTCCTTAACTACGTGCAGGTACCTAGGGGAGCCACCTTCGGGTCGCTGAGCTCGGGCGTTCGAGTACCCGACGCAGAAAATCAATTGCGCTTGATTAACGGCTACTACCCCAGTGGCGAGCCACGCACCGGAGACTGGTTAAAAGTTCTTCGATAAGCCTACTGCTGTCATCCCATATTTCATGACATCATGGCAGTGCGATACAGGGAGGTCTCATGCGCCCGATAACAATAATTGTGGCTATTGCAATTCTGTCAATAACGCACGGCGTCCAAGCGGAAACAGTGGTCTACACAGCTAAGCTCATTCGAACGATGGAGCCAGCACTACCTGAGGCAACCGCCGTAGCGGTGGAAGACGGAAAAGTCTTAGCCGTTGGCTCCTTAAATAGTCTGAGTCCGCTGATTGCCGCACGAGGTGCGAGGATCGACCGACAGTTCGAAGACAAGGTCATGACCCCCGGCTTCATTGATCCTCATGTTCACCCGACCCTGCCAGCGGTTTTGACGCAGTTCCCCTTTCTTGCGCCTGATGACTGGTACCTCCCCACAGGTGATTTCCCGGGAGCGACAACGCCCGAGCGCTATCGAAGTGCGCTTCAAAATCTAGTCGCACAACATGACGACAAATCAGTGCCTTTTGTTGCTTTTGGCTATCACCCTCTGTGGCACGGGGAGGTGTGGCGGGATGATCTCAATGACTGGTTTGGCGATACGCCGGTCATGATTTGGCACCGCTCGTTTCATGAGCTCATCGGCAATGATGCCGCCTGGGAACTCCTCGGCGTCACCGAGGAAGATGCCGATGCCATTCATGAGGGCACCAACTGGGAGCGCGGTCATTTTTATGAGCTAGGGCTTCGCGCTGTCTTCCCGCGCATGGGCTTCCTGTTTGAACCCAAGCGTTACATGGGTGGCATGCAAAACTTCCTCTCGATGATGCACGAATCAGGGGTGACGACTGCTGCAGATATGGGCACCGGCATTTTTGGCAACCCCGTTGGTGAAATTCAGGCAATAAAAGCCGCCGTAGCCAGTGACCCTGTCAGTGTTCGAGTGCTTCTCACACCCATCATTACCGATTTCATTACGCGCCAAAAAACTGCGGAGCAAGCGCTTGCTGAAGTCCGCGAATGGCAAGCCATGAATGATGATCATGTGGCAGTGGGTAACCACTTCAAACTCATGATTGATGGCGCGATCTTTTCGGGCCTTTCGCAGATGGGGTCACCTGGCTACCTCGATGGGCATACAGGCGTATGGATGGTCGATGTGCCCACACTCAAGAGATTCGCCAAAACATTCTGGGACGCTGGCTTTCAGATTCACGCTCACAGCAATGGTGATGCCGCCACGGCACGCTTCATTGATCTTCTGGACTACCTTTTGCGCGAGAGTCCTCGTGCTGATCACCGCATGACGCTTGAGCATTTTGCCTACAGTACGGAAGATCAAAACCGAAAGCTCGCGGCCCTTGGCGCGGCTGTCTCTGCAAACCCCTACTACCATTACATTCTGTCGGAGATGTATAGCGGCGATTGGCTAGGCCCCGATCGGGGGCCACAAATGGTGCGACTGGGCTCCTTGGAATCAAAAGGCGTTCCGGTCGGACTCCATTCCGACAGTCCCATGGCGCCGCTCTCACCGCTGACGCTGATGTGGACGGCAGTAGCGCGCGAAAATATATCGGGCGAAAAAACGGGACAAGGTGAAGTAATGAGTCGATACGGTGCGCTGAAAGCCATTACCATCGATGCAGCGTGGATCTTGGGGCTCGAAGACTCTATCGGCTCAATACGAGCAGGAAAGGCGGCGGACTTTACTGTGCTGGCGGCGGATCCTCTGACCGTGCCACTTGAACAATTACGATCAATTGAGGTCATCGGCACCGTCTTCGCCGGTACCGCATACCAAAACTAATAACCGAGGATACGCTTATGAGCGCTCTGGCAGCTCCTTTCACCTTTGCCAACGGATCGACCATTAAGAACCGCTACATGCTCGCCGCCCTGACCAATCTGCAGAGCGGTGCTGACGGCGTACTCAGTGATGACGAGTACCACTGGCTTACCCGCAGAGCCGAGGGTGGGTTTGGACTAACTATGACCTGTGCAACCTCAGTACAGCACCGAGGTGTTGGCTTCCCTGGGCAGCTAGGCGCACACGAAGATCTACACTTAGACGGTCTTTCGCGGCTCGCGGAAGGGATAAAGGCGCACGACAGCCATGCGGTGGTCCAACTCCACCACGGCGGCATGCGTGCCATGGGTAGCTACTGCGACGATGTGCCAATGTGCCCCTCTGACGATGAGTCGACGGGATCGAAAGCCATGACCGTTGAAGAAGTAGAAGGGTTTATCGAGGACTGTATTGCTGCCGCCGTTCGTAGTCAGCGAGCAGGGTTCGATGGCGTTCAACTCCACGGTGCGCATGGCTACCTTCTCGCACAGTTCCTAAGCCCCCAGTTCAATCGCCGCGATGACGCTTATGGCGGCTCTCCCGAGAAGCGTGCAAAAGTACTGTTCGACATCATTGCCGGTATCAACCAAGCCTGTGGTCGCGAGTTCAGTTTGGGGGTCCGCCTATCGCCCGAGCGCTTTGGCCAACGGACAGAGGAAATTCGCGACCTTGCATCGGAACTCCTCGTCGATCCTCGCTTGGATTATCTTGATATGTCGCTCTGGGACGTTTTCAAAGACGCGAGGGATGAAGCCTTCGCCGGACAGTCGCTCCTCAAAGTGTTCACCGACCTGCCTCGAAAAGGAGTCGCACTGGGTGCAGCCGGTAAGCTGTACTCAGCGGAGGCTTGTGAGAAAGCCATAGAAAGTGGTTTGGACTTTGTCCTCGTAGGCCGTGCAGCGGTTATCCATGCTGACTTCCCGAGGCAAGCACTGACAAATGCGGATTTCGAAATGCACAGCCTGCCGGTCACCAGAGAACACTTGGCGGCTCAGGGGCTAGGACCCAAATTCATCGATTACATGGCGACCTGGGATGGGTTTGTCGCCGCCTAAGCGGTCTTATACTTAGCCAAACCGGGCGTCAGCAACAAACGGGTTGGTTGCACGTTCGCGACCGAAGGTGGAATCCGGCCCGTGTCCGGGAACGAACTGAACGTTATCTCCGAGCGGAAATAGCTTCTCTCTTATCGAGTGAATAAGTTCGTCGTGGTTACCTTTTGGAAAGTCGGTGCGCCCGATAGAGCCAGCAAAGATAACATCACCCACCCAAGCTAATCGCTGTGCTCCGTCAAAAAAGACCACGTGTCCTGGGGTGTGGCCTGGGCAGTGGATAACCGCAAGCTCAAGAGCACCGACTGTCACAGTATCACCATCAACAAGCCAACGGTCAGGCTCAAAAGCGTCAGCCATGGGGAAGCCTGACATCTCGCACCACTTGGGTAGATTATCGATCCAAAACCGATCACCCTCCTCCGGGCCTTCGATAGGAACCTGCCACTCTTTACGCAAGACGTCCGCTGCAGCGCAGTGATCCATGTGTCCGTGAGTGAGCAAAATCTTCTCTACCTTAGCGCCCATCTTTTCGATGGCAGCCTTGATGCGATCGGTATCACCACCGGGATCGACCACCGCGGCCAACCCTGTGGTCTCGCACTTAATAATCGAGCAGTTCTGCTGGTAGGGCGTTACCGGGACAACAGTGACCGACAGGCTCATGAAGCTGTTCTCTGGGTTTCATCGTCACCCTCAATATCGGCGTCAGGGTCATTGAAGATCACTTCATCGAGTTGCCCTTCATGGTAGGCCACGACGGTCGATACCGTGGCATCACCCGTCACGTTCACCGCTGTTCTCACCATATCCAATAAACGATCGACACCGAGAATAAGCGCAATCCCTTCTACTGGCAGACCCGCTTGCGTCAATACGAGTGACAGCATGATTAAGCCTGCGCTGGGTACCGCGGCAGTCCCAATAGACGCCAAGGTGGCGGTGAGAACGACCATTAGAAGCTGGCTGCTGGAGAGGTCAATGGAGTACACCTGCGCGATGAATACGGTGGCAACCCCTTGCATGATAGCGGTGCCATCCATATTGATAGTTGCGCCCAGGGGCACAGAAAAACCAGCGACACTTTTATTTACGCCGAGTCGCTTCTCAACGGTTCGGAGCGTAACGGGTAAGGTTGCCCCCGATGATGAAGTAGAAAAAGCAAAGGCCCAGACGCGGCGCATCTTCTGTCGCAAAATGGCAGGAGACAGCGGCGTTAGTGTGCGTAAAACCAGACCGTAAACCACCAATCCATGGAACAAGAGCACACCAAGCAGGGTAAAGAAGTAGGCTGCCAAATCGAAAATGGTGCCAAACCCCATAGTGGCAAAAAGCTTGGTCAGTAGGGCGAAAACACCGTAAGGCGCCAGTTCAATCAATACTCCCACCATTTTCATCACAACGACTTCCATATCCTGGAACCAGGCAATCAAACGCTGGCCTGCCTCACCGGCACGTGTCAGTGCAAAGCCTACGAGCAAGGCGAACACGATCACCTGAAGCATGTTGCCTTCGGCCATGGCGGCGACAGGGTTGGTCGGGAAAATATTGATTAATGTTTCTTTGATGGGCGGCGCTTCCTTTGGAACAAAGTCGGAACTCGCAACGGCATTTACGCCCTCGCCGGGTCCAACAGCAAGGGCAATCGCCAGACCCAAGCTCACAGCGATACAGGTTGTGACGAGATAAAGCCCCAAGGTCTTTCCTGCGATGGGTCCCATGCGACTGCTGGCCCCGAGAGCCGCCATGCCGCAAATCAGGGATACCAGAACCAGTGGCACGACGAGTAACTTCAGTGACGCAATGAAAATCCGACCGAGCACATCGAACAGGCCCATCACCATGCCGTTGTATAAAAATCCGTAAAGGCCGCTTTCTGGACTGAGTAACCCCAAGAGCACCTCTAGGACGGACCCAAGACCAATCCCCAAAACCATTGCCAGTAAAATTCGGTTGGTTAATGACATGTTTACTCCTCGCAAGGTTCAGGTCGCCAGGCACTGACAGCGATATCAGCACAGGCATTACAGGCCGAAGGGTACGTGTTAATCGACCCCAACTCCATCACGGCGCAGACCGGTTCGTATTGCATCGTGCATATCTTAGGTCTTGGCTCCTCGCATTGAATATTTTGTAGTTCTGGAACCTCAGACACCTGAAGATCGACCGGGCCTTGCCCAAAAAGATCTGAAGGCAACGCGGTGCAGGCCGTGACTAAAGTCAGACAGACCAGCACACCCAGCCCAGTGCTTAACAAACGTACCAAGTCGATATTCATTGAGCACAATCTCTCTACTACCCCTGGCGTACCCGCCATCTAAAACGACATCAGCTCATCGCGTCTTTCGATCAATACTGCCTGCCGCTGACTAAGTGTCGCGGAAGTCGCGGCCGACACCAATACCGCACAGGCGCGTGACATGCGATCTTGTGACTTAATCGAGGGTGCAGATAGTTTTTTTGCGATAGACACCATATCGGTCATGTTTGCCCAGCAGTTCAGTACAACATCACAGCCTGCTTGCTGTGACGCTAGGGCAAGCTCGCCTATTTCACCCGACAAAGCTTTCATATCGAGATCGTCACTCATCAAAAGGCCATTAAAACCGATCTTTTTTCGGATGACCTGATCAATGACGTTAGGTGATAAGGTGGCGCATTGGTCGGCATCCCAGGCATCAAAAATGACATGGGCGGTCATGGCCATCAGCGCGCCGCTCAATGCCTGAAATGGTAAGAGGTCCGCCGATAGCTCGGCATCTGATGCACTTACGCGCGGTAAATCCTTGTGTGAGTCCACGACTGAGCGGCCGTGACCCGGTATGTGTTTAATCACACCCTCAACCCCACCGGCCCTCAGACCGACCAAACAAGCCTCACCGAGTGCCGCCACGTGATCCGGGTTTTGTGAAAAAGCGCGGTCTCCAATGACGTCGTGAGCACCCGCTACAGGTACATCGAGGACGGGCGCACAGGTGACGGTAATACCGACCTCCGCCAAGTCGAGTGCTAAAGCCTCGAAGTTCAACGCACACGCCTCTAGACCGCGGCTCGGATCGTGCGTAAAAAGAGCTTCAAAGATGGCTGCGGAAGGATAGGCAGGCCACTCTGGCGCTTGCATACGGGCGACTCTGCCGCCTTCCTGATCGATCAGGATCGGTAATTGGTCCCGGCCGGTGAGCGAGCGCAAGTCATCGGTCAGCGCACGAAGCTGACTCCGTTGCTCTACATTGCGACCAAACAGGATAAAGCCAAATGGCTTACTTTCTTTGAAGAAATCTCGCTCTGTAGCCGAGAGCGTTGTCCCTCCTAAGCCAAAAATCGCCGGCGTCATCGCGACGGCCCTTCCCAAACTGAGAATCTGATTATCGGGCCGACAAGCACAGCGCATCCTCGATTGAAAGGCGGTATCGAAACTGTAGCAGTGGCTAGCGTATGAGCACGTTTCGACTGGCTGTATGGTGCTGCTTTCACAGCAATTTCCCTGATTTGGGTGTATACATACTGACGCAACGACCTCTTCCAGGCGCGCGCACGGACGCACCCCATGAGTCGTCATAAAAGCGCAACCAAAGCCATCCCGCTGTCGGTAGGTTAGAGAGTGCCAGTGCTGGGCACAGAAAATTGGAGAGCTCAGTCATGGCAGGATTGTGGCCGATGAGAGCAATACTGTCTAAGCCATAATTGGCAGCGGCTATCCAATCAATGAGGTCCGTCTCATCAAAGGTGTAAAGGGCATCGTCATAACTCGGCACCTGCTCGCTGACTATTGGCCAGCCAATCTTTAAGCCATCGAAGGTCTCGCGTGCACGTCGGGCGGTGCTGACGAAAAACAGCGGTGTCTCGTGCCCGCTAACCTCAATCTCCCTGTGCATAGACCGGCCAACGAGGGACGCAGCATGACGACCGCGGCCATTCAACGGCCGTTGGTGATCGGACAGGTCAGGGTGCTCCCAGGAGGATTTCGCGTGACGAATGAGGTGTAGCTGTCTCAAGAGAGCAGGCTTCCAACTGTCAACATGGATTCACTCCACAACGAACAGGTGGACCTTTTTCTTGCCTAGACGTGCAATGAAATAACGCCCGTGCATAGCAGCTACAGGCGCAAAGCAGGACGCAGGATCGGCATTATTCTCGGCCGATACTGAGACACCATTGATCGATACCGCCGACCGACCCAGTGCATCTTTGACCTGTTTACCCGACGTAGCCATACCCGCGTCGGTCAACAATTGCGTGAGGGTCTCCGGCATCGCTTTTCGGGTGATTACCGAGCTGGGTAATCCATCTAGGCTCAGCTGGGCGAGATCTGACTCCGATAAGCTCGACTCATCGCCGCTGAACATCGCGGATGTGATGCGCTCAGCTGCCTCTAGCCCACCATCGCCATGAACGACCCGTGTTACCTCACGCGCCAATACACGCTGCGCCTCAGGCCGACCCTCGCGCTCAGCATCTTCCTGCGCCAGAGCATCGATGGCCTCGACCGTCAAAAAGGTGAAGTATTTGAGGAATTTGTACACGTCGGCATCCGCTGTGCTCAACCAGAACTGATAGAAGGCGTACGGTGATGTTTTTCCCGCATCCAGCCAAATCGTCCCTGACTCAGTCTTGCCGAACTTGGTCCCGTCGGCCTTGGTAACCAGGGGCATGGTCAGTCCCTGCACCGATGCTCCGTTCATTCTCCGAGTAAGGTCAATCCCGCCCGTAATATTGCCCCATTGATCAGAGCCACCAATTTGGAGCTCACAGTCAAAGCGTTTATTCAGCTCAGTAAAGTCAAACGACTGCAAAATCATGTAAGTGAATTCAGTGAAACTAATCCCCGCACCCTCGCGCTCGATTCGCTGCTTCACAGACTCCTTTGCGATCATGTTGTTGACGGAAAAGTGCTTACCGACATCGCGCAAAAAAGTCAGTACGTCGACATCAGCGGTCCAATCGAGGTTATTAGCCATGATGGCAGCGGCATCGCCATCGAATGAAAGAAACTGAGACATCTGGCGACGTAGGCGTTCAACCCAGCCGGCCACCACATCGGGCGTATTCAATACACGCTCCTGAGCTTTGAAGCTGGGATCGCCGATTAAACCTGTTGCACCGCCAACAAGCGCGATGGGCGTATGGCCCGCTAGTTGAAATCGCTTGAGCGTAAGCAGAGGGACGAGTGAGCCAATGTGCAGACTGTCAGCTGTAGGATCAAACCCGCAATACAGGGTCCGTGGCTTCTCGGCTAACCACGCCTCGAATGTTGCATCGCCTGTGGTCTGAAACACTAAGCCTCGCGCTTTAAGATCCTCAAAAAGACCCATGTCATCACCTTCTACTGAATTTCTTACATCTCAACAAAGCGACCGATAAAAAAAAGGCGTCTAATCATTGGTCCGCCGCTGGAGCCATTAATGTCCGCTCTATTGTCGGTTATGATGCAGGGCAATGAATAGCCCCTCAACAGGGGCGGGAATCGGAAAAACCTTGCAACGTAAACCCAAAGGCGCCACACGTCGCCAGTACAACGCACCGTTTGCGCCGGATCGCAACAAAATTCTGTGGGGTGGCGTGAGTCTACTTGTCTTTGTGTTGCTATCACAGCTTTTCATGGGTGCGTTAAGAAGCGATATTGATGACAAAAGGTCGGTTGTGCCTGATCCACTCGTCACCGCAACGACACAAGTCGCGTGGGACGCAGTCACTGAGGGCCAGACACTGAAACCAGATGAACCGCACATCATCTGGAACGATGTGACCGTTAGGAATGGCGATAACCTGAGCCTGATCTTCAATCGCGCGGGATTTTCTGATCGTGACGTCTACGAGGTGACATCGAGCAAAAAGGGACGTGCGTTAAGGAAGATCTTCCCAGGCCAGCTGATTGGTTTTTCCGCGAACGAGGACAACGCGTTGATTGCAGTGAGACATATCGAGTCACCTCTTAAGCAGACAGTCTATTCGATGCGTGAGGGGCAGTTCATTTCCGAAATCATTAGGCGAGAGACGCAAACGCGAGAGCGTTTAGTAGCACTGACGATCGATAGTTCTCTTTTTCTTGCGGGCGATCAAGCCGGATTGTCAGACGGTATCATTATGGAGCTGGCCGCTATTTTGGGCGGCGTCATAGACTTCGCGCTTGATCCTCGTCGTGGCGACGAAATCATCATTTTGTTTGAGGAAAACTTCCTCGATGACGAGAAATTTTCAGATGGCGATATCCTTGCCGCCTCATTTAATAACAACGGCCGACTGGTCGAGGCCTACCGGTACACTGATAGCATAGGTGACACTGGATACTTTGACGCTGAAGGCGTAAGTATGCGTAAAGCGTTTCTGAAGGCTCCCCTCGACTTCACACGGGTCAGTTCGAGCTTCAATCCGAATCGCCTGCATCCAATCTACAAGACTAAACGCCCTCACAGAGGAACGGACTACGCTGCCCCAACCGGCACGCCAGTCTATGCAGCGGGAGATGGCCGCGTTGTTGAGGCGGGATATACAGGCCCTAATGGAAATTACATCTTCATTCAGCACGGTGAGGGTTTTAAGACCCACTATTTGCACTTAAACAAGAAGCGAGTGAAACGTGGTGATCGTGTCAGACAAGGGCAAGTGATTGGTACCGTAGGTTCAACCGGTGCAGCGACCGGGCCACATTTACACTATGAATTTTTGGTCAATGGTGTGCACCGCAATCCGAGGACCGTGCACAAGATTTTGCCGAAGGCGAAATCATTGCCGGACTCGGAGCTCGAACGATTCAAAGATGCGATCAAGCGACCTGTCCAGCGCCTAGCGGCCTTAAAAATGACCGGTGCGATTACGGGGGCTGAGTGAGTCAGCTTCGTCGCTTTATCGGATTGATGTCCGGCACCAGTGCGGACGCCATTGATGCGGCCCTGGTGGGGTTTGACTCAGATGGAGCAACTCATCTCATTTGCACCCATACACTCGAACTACCAGCAGATCTCAAAACACGCGTCATCGCGGCGCAAACACGCGTTGATACCACTATTAGAGATGTCTGTGAACAGGATGTGGCGCTCTCGTTGCTCTACGCAGCAGCGGTAAAGACCCTGCTTGAAAAAGCCAACTTAGCCGCATCCGAGATTGAAGCCATCGGCAATCACGGGCAGACGCTACTGCACGCTCCTGAGGCTTATCAACCCTTCACCTTACAGATTGGCGACAACCACCGCTTAGCAGAGCTCTCTGGTATCACCGTCGTTGGTGATTTCCGCCGACGTGATATCGCTGCCGGTGGTCAAGGCGCACCGCTTGTTCCCGCATTTCACCGGACGCTGGTTGCTCAGACCGAAGCGGCTGCCTTCCTGAATGTGGGTGGCATTGCCAATGTCAGTGTCATCGCACCCAATCGAGTCAGCGGTTTTGATACTGGCCCGGGGAATACCTTGTCGGATGCGTGGATACGTAAGCACCGGCAGCAGGCCTTCGACGCAGGTGGTGCATGGGCAAGCACTGGCACGGTGAATGAGCCATTGCTCGAGCTTATGCTTACCGACCCCTACTTCAGTCGGCCTGCGCCCAAAAGCACTGGACAGGATTATTTCAACATGACTTGGCTTGAAAACCTGAAGGTTGACGAGCTAGCGCCGGTTGATGTTCAACGGACACTTGTGGAACTAACTGCTCGATCAGCTTCGGACGCTATCATAGCTTCAGGATGCGAGCGTTTGTATTTATGTGGCGGAGGGCGTCATAACAGCCTGCTGACCGAACGATTACGATCGCTCGTTGCACCCATTGAGGTCGCAGATACCTCTGCGCTCAGAGTAGATGCCGACTTTATGGAGGCAGTGGCTTTTGCTTGGCTGGCTAAGCAGTGCTTGGACCGCGCCTCAGGCAACTTGCCTGTGGTGACCGGGGCACAGTCAGAACGGGTACTGGGAGTGATTTATCCCAGAGCTGATTGAGGTCACGAGCAAAAACCCAAGCGTCACTGGTTTAGAGAGAACTAGATAGAAAAAGAAGCACCGCAGCCGCAGGTAGTCGTTGCATTCGGGTTATTGACCACAAACTTGGAGCCCTCGAGCCCCTCGATGTAATCAATCTCTGAACCCATCAGGTACTGGTAACTCATCGCATCGATGAGTGCTGCCACACCCTCTCGCTCGATTACCCAATCGTCTTCGGCCATGTTTTCGTCGAAGGTAAAACCGTATTGAAACCCTGAGCATCCGCCGCCAGTGATATAGACGCGGAAGCGCAAAGACGGATTGTTTTCGCCCTCTATCAAGCGCTGAAGTTTACTGACTGCATTATCAGAGAGACGTATTTCTGTGGGATCAAAGCCGGCGACTACTGTCATCGAGCACTCCGGATCTAGGACTTGTCCGATGAAACAACAGGGCTGGCCGATGAAATCGGCTCCACTTTGGCCGAAGCCGTTGAGTGCTTCAAATTGCCATCAATTTTGCTACCCATCGACATCTCGATCAGGTTGTAGAAAACATCGCCTGTGACAACAGCACCTTTCGTCAACTCCAGATTATCAGCACTATATATGTTTCCCTTCACGGACCCGCTAATCGATGCTGACGGGACGCGAATCTCACCTTCGACCGAGCCACCCGCGACCACTCGTAACAACGCTGAAGCACCAGACTCAGCGCTGATCGATCCGACAACGCGGCCTTCAACATCCAAGTTTCCCGAAAACGTAATATCGCCCGATACAGTAGTGCCCGCCGAGATAAGCGTTGTCGCACCATTTGCAGTTGTTGGCATTTGTGACTGTTTGTTTCTCATAACCCTAATCCTACTTCACTGGGTACTGTAGACAATCGATGTGCTCCAGTCGAAAGTCTGCTCATAAGTCCGTTTCCGCGGCGCTGACAATTCTATGTCAAACCGCACTGAAGCGGGAGTAAATGTCTCCACGAGCTCTATGGTGCCTGAAATTCGCTGAAAATACTTAAACGACAGGTCGTGGCTATTCTCGTAGGATACAGCTGCAACGGCATCGTCCTCAGAATCTACGATCTTAACCGTGAGTCTACCTCGGTAGAATTGACTGCCAGGCGCGAGTCGCTGAACGACGCCACGATACTCAAGGCTCCGCTTCTCAGGATCCCAACTGAGATCAGGTGGTCGAAGTTTTACGGCGCTAACATCCTCGGACGAGGACATAATGTCTCGGTAGAACACGAGCTCTTTTTCCAACTCATCCACTTGCTTTTCAGAGTCGGCTAGCTCCGTACGTAATCGATTGAGCGTCTCTGAATCTACTGCAAGTCGAGTCTCAAGCTTTGAAATTGTGTCCTTTAGACCTGCTTCATCCAAAACCAAAGGCACTCGATCATCAAATCCTTGCTGATAGCCCAGCGCGTAAATGCCTCCTCCCACCGCGGCAAACAACACCACCAACCCCACGCGAAGTCTTCGCTGCCTTACAACGTTGACGCGCGTTACAACGGTCTTAAAGTCTTCGGAGGCCATCGTAGGTTAGGGATTAACCGCAGGTGCCATAAGACCTGTTGTCTCGTCCCAGCCCTGCATAAGATTCATAGCCTGAACTGCCTGACCCGATGCACCTTTAATAAGATTATCGATAACGACTGTGATCACAACAGCGTCTCCCGGGGGTTGCGCGACGTCGATCTCACACACGTTAGTCCCTCTCACATGCCGCGTTTCAGGCTCGTAGTGACCCCCCGTGAGTCGAACAAAAGGCTCATCGGCGAACCGCGACTCAAAAAGATCTCGGACATTGGCCGAGGGCTCGGTCAAGGTAGCAAACAGGGTTGCATGAATGCCCCGGGTCATGGGGGCCAAATGAGGCACGAAAGTCAAAGATACATCGCCGCCGGCCACTCGAGAGAGTCCCTGTTCCATCTCAGGTAAATGACGGTGGCCTTGCAAGCCGTAAGACTTCATTGTCTCGGTCGACTCTGCGAGCAAAAGATTCACTTTAGCGCTGCGGCCCGCCCCACTCGTGCCGGATGCGCAGGAGGCAATCAACCGGTCGGCATCGATAACACCTGCTTCCAAAAGCGGTAGGAAGCCCAACTGGACAGCCGTTGGATAACAGCCGGGGCAGGCGACCAAACTGGCGCCTCGCAATGCCCCACGGTTCACTTCAGGCAACCCGTAGACTGCGGCCGAAACCAGTTCGGGCGCCGCATGCACTTCACCGTACCAGGACTCCCAGACGCTAACGTCGCTCAAACGAAAATCTGCAGACAAGTCGATAACTTTGATGCCTCGATTCAATAGCGCAGGCACTGTGTTCATGGAAACCGCGTGAGGCGTTGCGAAAAATACGAGATCGCAGTCTGCAAAATCTTCCGCGCCTTTATCCTCAAACACCAAGTCGATGTGGCCTAGAAGGCTCGGGAATAAGCGGTCAGCGCGCACACCAGCCATGGCCCGCGATGTCAGGCGCTGTATAGCGACATGCGGATGCCCCAATAACAAACGAATGAGTTCCACGCCGGCGTAACCGGTAGCGCCAACAATCCCAACTTTAGTCATTTCAGGCCTAAGATCTGATATTGTGCCGCTAGTTTACTTGCTGTTCAGTTTGAAACCAGCATGGAGTGGTGAATGCTTTGGATTCAGGGTCTTCATGTCATCTTTGTTGTGACATGGTTTGCCGGTCTTTTTTACCTGCCGAGAATATTTGTTTACTACGCACAGGCAGAAGACGACACAACGCGGACGACGCTGGCGGTTATGGCGCGCAAGCTCTATAAATTTGTCACACCACTGATGATGCTGGCGGTTATACTCGGGTTGTGGCGCCTAAGCTATGCCTTGGATTACTACCTGAGTAGTCTGTGGATGCAGCTGAAGCTGCTCGGGGTTGTTTGCCTTCTCGCCTATCACGTCCAGTGCGGCCGCTACGTCGCTCGCATTAACGGTGGCGATGACAGCAAAAGCCATGTGTTTTATCGATTTTTTAACGAGGTACCCGTGTTATTTCTGTTCGCGATCGTACTTTTAGTCTACGTAAGACCAGCCTAGCATCGTGGCAACATCACTATAAAAACGGCGACAAGTCGGGGGAACATGGTCAATGACCAAATCTGAAGCGCTATTTGAGCGCGCACAAACTCGCATTCCAGGGGGTGTCAATTCGCCGGTCCGTGCATTCAAAGCCGTAGGTGGTAAACCACGCTTCATGGAACGATCCGATGGCGCCCACATCTTTGATGCCGACGGCAATAAGTACATCGACTATGTGCTTTCGTGGGGGCCTATGATCATGGGCCATAACCATCCTCAGGTTCGCGATGCCGTCGTTCAGACAGCGCAGGACGGCCTGAGCTTCGGTTGCCCGACCGAAATCGAAATTGAACTGGCCGAGCGTCTGTGTGACCTGGTACCCAGTCTTGAGCAGGTTCGAATGACAAGCTCGGGTACCGAAGCAACTATGAGCGCCATCCGCCTCGCGCGGGGCGCGACCGGGCGGGACAAAATTATCAAGTTTGAGGGGTGCTATCACGGCCACTCCGACTCCCTTTTGATCAAAGCGGGGTCAGGTGCACTCACCTTAGGTGTACCCAGCTCACCGGGCGTCCCCGATGTGCTTGCTCAGCACACCGTGACACTGCCCTTTAACGACCTGGACGCACTCAAAGAAGCTTTCGATCAGCTCGGCGATGAGATCGCTTGTGTTATCACCGAGCCCGTCACAGGGAATATGAACTGCATCTTGCCAGAACCCGGCTACCTCGAGGGTATGCGTGAGCTTTGCACCGAGCACGGTGCTATTCTGATTTTCGACGAAGTCATGACCGGGTTCCGGTTTGGCACACATTGCGCGCAGGGGCACCTTGGCATCGACCCAGATCTCACCTGCTTAGGCAAAGTGATCGGCGGTGGAATGCCAGTCGGTGCTTTTGGTGGCAAAAAAGACATCATGGCACACATATCGCCCTTGGGACCGGTCTATCAAGCCGGCACCCTATCCGGTAATCCGGTGGCTATGGCCTCTGGCCTGGCAACCCTTGATATTATTTCGCAGCCCAACTTCTACGACGATCTGTTCCGTCACACCACAGAACTGTGCGAGGGGATGCAGCAGGTCGCGGACGAAGCGGGCATTCCCTTTACCACGAATCATATGGGTAGCATGTTCGGCTTCTTTTTTACGGAAGATGAAAAAGTTACCCAGTATCCGCAGGTCATTGGGGCGAACGTCGAGCGGTTTAACAAGTTCTTCCACTTGATGCTCAACGAGGGTGTATATCTAGCGCCCGCCTCTTTTGAAGCGGGCTTTATGTCATCGGCGCACACCGATGGCGACATTGCCGATACCATTGATGCTGCTCGACGTGCATTCAAAGCGCTTTAGACAGTAATAGACAACAGCAATTTGGCTATCGCTAGCATCTCATAACAGCAGGAATACAAGTTCAGGGACACACGAGGGAAGTCGAATGAATACAGCCAGAGGCCCTTTCCCACAGACTCGAATGCGACGGTTGCGAGCATCGCAGTTTGCACGCGCACTGACAGCAGAGAATGCACTCAGCCCCAGTGATTTTATTTACCCAATGTTCGTCCTTGAGGGTGAGAATCAGCGTGAAGCCGTACCGTCAATGCCAGGCGTGGATCGCCTTAGCATCGATCTACTAATCGAAAGAGCAACCGAGGGGCATGAACTGGGGATACACGCCATCGCTTTGTTTCCCGTGGTTGGCGAGGCGAAGAAGTCTCTCGATGCCAGCGAAGCCTACTCACCTGATGGCCTCGTACAACGAACAGTCAAGGCGCTGAAGACCGCGCTTCCAGACCTAGGCGTTATTACGGACGTCGCACTGGATCCCTACACGACGCACGGGCAGGACGGCATCATTGATGACGATGGTTACGTGTTGAATGACGTCACCAAAGACACGCTGGTCAAGCAGGCGGTCAGTCACGCGCGGGCGGGCGCCGATGTGGTGGCGCCCTCTGACATGATGGACGGACGCATTGGCGCCATACGAGAAGCGCTTGAGGCCGATGGCCACGTCAATACGCTGATCCTGTCTTATGCCGCCAAATACGCCTCCGTCTACTACGGACCCTTCCGCGATGCCGTGGGCTCTGCGGGGAATCTCAAAGGCGGCGATAAAAAGACCTATCAAATGGATCCCGCTAACAGCGACGAGGCGATTCACGAGGTGGCGCTCGACCTCGGCGAAGGTGCGGATATGGTGATGATTAAGCCCGGGATGCCCTATCTCGATATCGTTCGACGTGTAAAGACCGAGCTGCAAGTACCGACCTTCGCTTACCAGGTGTCTGGGGAATATGCGATGCATCAGGCCGCCTTCGATAATGGCTGGTTATCGCGCGATGCCGTCATTCTGGAGAGTCTTCTGTCATTCAAACGCGCAGGCGCCGATGGCATTCTCACCTACTTCGCCATCGATGCTGCGAGGCTGCTGACGAAGTAATGGCGACCGCTGGACTGCCAATGGCAGGTCATCAGTTTGTAGGACTGCTTGTCGCTGCAATCATTGGACTTTACACACCTACAAGCTCGGCCTGTGAGTGTTTGTGGGAAGGTAGCTTTACCGAAGTGGCGCCCGAGTCAGATCTCGTGGTACTCGGCAGCGTTAGCCGCATAAAAGGTAACGCGATTGATGTGGAGGTCGACGTCACCCTAGCGGGGCCTGACTGGGAGTCGTTACCTAGAGTCTGGCTTAAGACCGGGGACTACTGTCGACCCGAGGCCGACCAGTTCAAAGAAGGTCAACGATTGATCCTGGCGCTCAAAAAGCTAACTGAACTGCCCGACGACGGTTTCAATCCGTCTACGCCCAACCTTAGCTACGGGCGAGTTGGCGACTACGAGCTTTCGAGTTGCGGTGGCTATTGGTTGACGGTTGAGGGACTGCGGGCATCAGGCAACCTGGTCCCTGGTATGCCGCGGTACTCGCATGAGCCCAAGATGTCACCCGTGTTAGTGGGTCACGTGATTGCTTATCTCAAAGGTGCAGCCAGCTTGGCGTCGCTGATAAAGGCGAGCGAGGAAGATCCGGAATTGGAAGCGCTGCGCCGAGACTCACGAGGGTTTTTAAGGGGCTTACCGCCCATTGAAGCGGAAACTGAAGTTGACGCTACGCCCGAGTAACACGGGCCGCTGTAGTGTCTCTAACAGCAGCCCTTCCCCCAATAATCTCCAGAAGCTCATCGATCATCATCAGTGAGAGGCCCCAAATCAGGCGCCCATCATAGGTAAAGGCATCGGATTCAAGCACTTCGCCGCGCCAGTCCCACTGGTGGCGACCACGGTTTGCATCATCGAGTAAAAAATTCAATGGAACCCACAAGGTATCGTCGACCTCATGGTTAAGCTCGAAAGACGGCGTACTGTCCACTCTAAAAATAAAAGGCGCCACCAACATCTCTGGACGATCGGCACGCCAGCCCGTATTTACATCAGATAACTGACAGACAAGCTCTCCGTGAGTGTCGAGGTCAAAGCTTATCTCCTCCCGCGTTTCCCGCTTAGCGCAGGCCACATCGGTAACATCGGAGGCGTCCTTGCGCCCGCCTGGGAAACCCATATGACCCGACCAGGGGTCGCCCTCCCTGACTGCACGCTGAATCATGAGAATCTCAGGACCCGAGACACCCGATCGCAAACTAATCGCAACCGCCGCACGCTTGGACGGCACGGGCTCCGCGGGCGCCTCCACGACGGATAAACGATCAATAACTTCTTGAAAACTTGGATACACGGGTCACCTCTATGATGCCGCTAGTCTATCGAAAACTTATCGCTCAAGCTTGATTACAACCAAGACAAGTAATGATCCTGATCACCCAGCGTGCGATAATCTCTAGATCCAAAGCCACTTTATAGGAATGACTGTGTCTGAATACTTCGTCTACGCCATTGGCGCCGCTTTGGTCGATACTGAAATCGATGTATCTGACAATGACCTTGATCAGCTCTCAATTGAAAAAGGCATGATGACGCTCGTTGACGAAGCCCGTCAGACCGAAATTAAAAATCATCTTTCCGACAAGCTTGCATCGGCTAATCACGCCTGCGGCGGCAGCGCAGGAAACAGTGTGATTGCCGCCTCGCAGTTTGGTGCACCGACCTACATGAGCTGTTTGGTCGCAAATGATGAGGATGGCGACATCTACATCACAGATCTCGAGGCCTGTGGTGTAGACCACGGTTTCAAAAGTGAGCGTCGCGCAGGAACAACGGGAAAGTGTTTGGTTTTGATTACGCCCGATGCCGAGCGAAGTATGAATACCTTCCTCGGTGTTTCCGAGACACTTTCGGTAACCGAGGTAAACGAGGCTGCCATTAGTGCATCAACGTGGGTTTACCTAGAAGGGTACTTGGTCACCTCCCCGACCGGTCATGCAGCGGCGCTCAAAACCAAGCAAGTTGCCGAGGCAAACAACACAAAAATCGCGGTCAGCTTTTCTGATCCCGGCATGGTCACGTTTTTCCGCGACAACATGAATGCCATGCTACAGGGCGGCGTGGACTTTGTGTTCTGTAACGAGATCGAAGCCCTGGAGTGGGCACAGACCGATAATTTGGACGAGGCGGCTGAGCGGCTGAAAGCGATCTGTCAGAGCTTTGTGATCACACGCGGCGCCGATGGTGCCATTTTGTATGATGGAACGAGCACGCATCAGGTGGCATCGGAGAAGGTAACCGCGGTGAATACCAATGGCGCGGGCGATATGTTTGCTGGCGCCTTTTTCTACGCACTCTGGCGAGGCGCAGCTATGCTTAGTGCCTGCGAATTTGCGGCCAAAGCCGCAGGCGCCGTTGTCTGCCAAGCAGGTCCGCGACTTAGCTTGGACGCGACCAGTGTCCTTCGCGATGCGTATTTTAGTAATTAGCACCGATACTTAAGCGCCAAGCTCTTTAGAAAGTAGCAAGGCACGTCGAGGAGAAGTCGATCAGCGACAGAGAAATTAAACCCGAGGTTAAGGACGATCCGTTGTTTCAGATGCTGCGGCACGAGGACGTCGATAGCTTCAACAAGCATCGCGACACCATGGACTGTGGTCAGCTGACAGGCGGCGATTACCGAGGGCGAGACCTGCGCAAAATGAATGCGAGAGGTCTGAATTTCTCAAGCGCTTACTTTAGAAATTGCGACTTGTCAGGTATCGATTTTCGCGAGACCAACCTTGAGGGCGCGAGCCTACTGGATGCGAAAGTATCGGGAGTCTACTTCCCTGACGAACTGAGTCCTGAAGAGATTCGTCTCTCTCTCGATCACGGCACACGTCTGCGCTATCACAAGTAGGAACACCTCATGAGTCTGGCGATTCGCCGAACACTAAAGCTCTGCCTCCTGCTATCACTGTGGTTGCCGCTCAGTGCACTCGCGCAGAATGCGCTCTCCGCGTACACGCAACAACAAACCCAGTTCTTGCCCGTCGATGAAGCCTACCAACTGACGCTCGTTGCCGACGGCGGTCAGCGGCTGATGTTGCAGTGGGTAATCGCACCGGAGTACTACCTCTATCGCCATGCATTCAAGGCGCAAGCGTCTGACTCGGAGGGCAGTATTGCCGCGAACTTAGCTGTACCCGATGGCCTCGCCAAAACAGATGAGTTTTTCGGCGACGTCGAAGTCTACTACGACGCGCTTGAGGCCATGGTCGACTTGGAGAGAACTACCGAGCTCGCACAAATTAAAGTGACCTACCAGGGCTGTGCCGATGCCGGGCTCTGCTACCCGCCTGAGACCAAATCCTTCCTGTGGCACATGGCATCCGGCGAGATTCAGGCTGGCTCCCTCGCTCCAACATCAAGCGCATTAGAC
>Ga0160423_10000855_pt1 | contig 25416 bp, 29 predicted proteins | sample CRUFie14St8metaG_FD_108191 | JGI IMG/M metagenome (GOLD analysis project Ga0160423, IMG submission 108191) | Marine microbial communities from the Costa Rica Dome - CRUD Field 142mm St8 metaG | ecosystem: Environmental > Aquatic > Marine > Oceanic > Photic zone | place: Costa Rica: the Eastern...
CGCGCCGGTGACTGACGCGCAAATATCGCTGCGGGCAGTGAGCGATATCGCAGCACTCGAGCAGTTACAGCAACTATATGAGAGCTCAGAGGGCCCCTCGTACGGTTTTTTGCGAGGCTTGTTGGACCAACCCCAATGTCGGGCCTGGTGCTTGCTAAAGGACAAACAGCCGGTTGCCGCGATCTGGTACCAGTGCGCAGCAGAGCGGGCGGAGATGGTTGATCTCAGGGTCCTGGCCTCCGAGCGGCGCCAGGGTCTTGGCCGTCAGTTGCTCTGGGCCTCGTTGACCACGCTCGGGGATATTGGTGCGGTCGAACTGGAGGTGCGTTCATCTAACGTCGCGGCCCGGGCGCTCTATGAGTCCTTGGGTTTTAGTGAGACGGGCTCACGATCCAATTACTATGCCACCTCTGACGGCCGCGAGGATGCCATACTGATGACCCTCCCGCTCAACCACGGTGTCAGCGTGACGTGACCACAGTGTCCGACAGGGTGAGGGCGGCTGAACCAAGTCGGCGCATTGAAATGTGCAGGTCCGAACATTGTTGCCCTGAGAAGGAGCACTGGTTGTGAACATTGTTGAGACCGATTATTGGTGCCTCATGTTGCCCCCCGAGTGGTCAGCAGAAGAGGAAGAGGGCAGTGTGCTGATCACCGATCAGGATGGTATTGGTGAGCTGGCAATTACCACTCTGGTCCGTGAGCCCGACAATGCGCCCGAGACGAGTCTCTCAGAGATCGCCCAGGCGGAGTCGCCGGAGGTCAGCAGTTGGGCCACCGCCACGTTCGGTGATTTCTCGGGTGTCACGGGGCAGTTCACCGAGGAGGGGGCGGTATTGCAGGAGTGGTACCTCAGCCATGGTGTCGCGCTACTGTATTGCACTTATGCCTGTGATGCTGAGGACGCGGGCATGGATATGCTGGCCGTGGAGGAGATTCTCGGCACGCTGGTGCCCGGAGACGCGCTGCTGGTCGACTAGCTAAAACTCGCTGAACAGGCGGGGTTATCCGCCAGTCTAGGACACGGTGCCGGTGACCCGCACCCGCTTACTGCCTGCAACGGGCGCCTCCGCTTGCGCTTTGGCGCGCTGCTCAATGCTATTATCGATCTGGTTCTTGAGCGCAATCAGGAAACCCGTCACCAGAAACGCACCGGGTGGCAGGATCGCCACCAGAAACGGGTAGTCCACGTTAAAGACCTGCCAGCGCCAAGAAGCTGCGCCGGAGCCAAACAGCAGCTGCATGTTAGCAAAGAGTGCACCTGTGCCGAGTAGTTCCCGTATCGCTCCCAACAACACCAATACGGCACCAAACCCCACCCCCATGATGAAACCGTCATAGAGCGCGGCAGGGAGTGCGTTTTTTCGCGCAAACGCATCAGCTCGGCCCAAAATGATGCAGTTGGTCGTAATCAGCGGCAGGAAAATACCGAGAATCTGATACAGCTCGTAACTGTAGGCCTGCATCAGCAATTCGGTGACGGTGACTGCGGCGGCAATGATCATCACAAACACGGGGAGCCGGATGGTGTCAGATACCACAGAGCGAATAAGCGACACGGTGGTATTGGAGACCACCAGCACGAACAGCGTCGCCGCCGCCAATCCCAGAGCGTTCACAGTAGAAGCGGTGACCGCAAGCAGCGGGCACAGACCCAGCAACTGGACCAGCGCGGGGTTGTTCTTCCACAGCCCGTTCAGTGTCAGTTGGCGATACGAGGTGCTGCTCATACCGAGTCTGCTTCCGTTTCAAAAAGAGTTGCCGCGTTCAGGGTAGCGTATTCGAGTGCCCGGCGCGTGGCGAGGATCACGGCCCGAGGGGTCACTGTTGCGCCGGTGAATTGATCGAACACGCCGCCGTCTTTTTCGACATTCCAGCCGCTCAATGCCGGGTTTTCCAAATTGCGCTCATTAAAATCGAGGATCCAGTCGGATTTGCGAAGATCGACCTTGTCACCGAGCCCGGGCGTTTCCCGGTGCGCGACCACGCGTACTCCCGCCACCGAGCCATCGCGACGGACCCCCACAAGAGCGCGAATATCACCGCTGTACCCGTCCCGGGCGGTGGCGGGTAATATCACACCAACGACAGTATTCCCCTGCCTCACACGATAACCCTGACGGTTCTCTCTGACGCCTAGGAGTGCGGTCTCTGCAGCCACCTCAAACACGTCATCGACGATCTCATTATCATGGGTGTCGGGCGGAAAAATCTCCAGCAGTTGCCGCGCTTCAGCGCGCCGCACCTCAAAGTCGATTTGTGCCTTGGTGCCGAGGTAGGTCCAGCCAATAGCAATAGACGTGATCGCGGCAAAAACGGCGAGTACCGTGCCGCTCAGACCAATTGATGCCAGCCATTTCATGATTCGCGAATCCCGGTGCCATACACCCTGGGCTGGGTGTAGTGATCGATAAAGGGCGCGCAGAAATTCAGGATCAATACCGCGAACGCGACGGCATCGGGGTAATTACCTAGCGTGCGGATGAGATAAATCAAAACGCCAATCAGCGCCCCAAATATCAGCCGTCCTTTGTTCGAGACTGCGGAGCTGACGGGATCGGTAATGATGAAAAATGCGGCAAACATGGTGGCGCCGCTAAACAGATGGAACAGGGCGCTGCCGCCGCTTTGGGAGCTGCCGCCGTCGTAACCCATGAGTGCGCAGAGAGCGAGTGCGACGAGCATCGCAATCGGTGCATGCCAGGTAAACACCCGCCGATACAGTAGCCACGCGCCGCCCAATAGAAAGGCAAAATTAGCCTCGAGCCAGCCAATACCTCCCCAGCCGGTGAGTTCAGGGCTGCTGGTGAGCAAATCGTCAAACAGCAGTCCTGTGTTCTGCCGGAGTAAGTCGAGCGGTGTGGCGGCTGTGACTGCGTCGATCGTTGTCGGTGCAAAAAGGTGACGGAAGGTGTCCACAAGGCCCGGCACCTCCGCCAGACCCCGAGGAGAGGCCCAGGCGCTCATCTGCACGGGGAAGGAGATCAAAAGCACCACGTAGCCCACCATGGCGGGGTTGAAGGGGTTGTAGCCCAGCCCGCCAAAGACCTGCTTGCCGAGCAGCACCGACGTCAACACCCCGATCACGATCAGCCACCAAGGGGCATAGGGGGGAAGCGCAATACAGAGCAGCGTCGACGTCACAAGCACACTGAGATCGCTTACCGCGACCCTTGGATCGCGACCGCGCAGCGCGACGATGGAGTACTCGCACACGACGGCGATCAGGCCACCAAAAATGACATTCACCAGCGTACCCGGCCCAAAATAAGCGGTCAGCACTGCGACCCCGGGCAACGTGGCTAGCAGAACGTCCCGCATGACGGCCGATACCCGGGTCTGTCCTGAGGCGTGAGGCGAGGTGACCTTGAGTAGACTCAAGGCGTCTGCTCCGGTTCTGAAGCCTGCTCCGCTTTGCGCGCTTTGGCGCGCTCAATCGCGGCCTGAATGGGATCAACCCCGTCTTCGGCGGCTTTAGACCGTGCCGCGGCCTTGCGGGCCGCGCGTTTGGCGTCTCTTTCCGCGGCCTCGGTTTTCAGTCTCACTTGCCGCGCTTCAAATCGTTCCCGTGAGTTATCCGAGCGCCGCTTTTCCTGCTCGCTGTCACGAATCTGGCCCTTGGCGGCGCGGTAGTACTGCACCAGTGGGATCTGACTGGGGCAGACATAGGCGCAGGCGCCACATTCAATGCAGTCAAACAGGCGGTGCTCGGCCAGCTGCTCCTGATCTTTGGCCCGCGCATACCAATAGAGTTGCTGAGGCAGCAGCGATGCGGGGCAGGCCTCGGCGCAGTGGCCGCAGCGAATGCAGGGTTTTGCAGCTTCAGGTAGTGGCAGCTCTGCTCGCGTGGGGGCGAGGAGGCAGTTAGTGATCTTGGTGATCGGTGCGTGCAGATCCGATACCGCAAACCCCATCATCGGGCCGCCGTGGATGATGCGCTGCTGGGGCGTCGCGTTAAGGCCCGCGTGGGTAAGGAGTGCCGTAATCGGCGTGCCAAGGCAAGCGGTCACGTTCTGCGGTGAAGCCAGCGCCTCGCCGGTCAGTGTGACAATGCGATGCGTCAATGGTGCGCCTTCAATAATGGCGCGCTTGGCGGCGACCGCGGTCCCTGGGTTCACGCAAACCAGGCCAATGTCCGCTGGTATCCCGCCTGAGGGAACCTGTTGGCCAGTCAGGATTTCGATGATCTGCTTTTCACCACCCGACGGGTACTTGGTGGGGAAGGTCGCCAACTCAATCTCAGCGCCCGATCGCGCAATCGCTGCCTCAACGCTTGCGATGGCGTCGGGCTTGTTGTCTTCAATGCCGATCAGGATCGATTCCGCCGAGACGATGTGCGCCAGAATTTGGGCACCCTCAATCAGTTCGTCTGCTTGACACTGCATCAGCGTGTCGTCGGCCGTGATATAGGGTTCACACTCGGTACCGTTGACCAGCAGCGTCTCGATCGATCGCGCGGGCCCTGGATTCAGCTTCACAGCGGTGGGAAAGCCGGCGCCACCCATGCCCGCAACGCCGGCATTCCGCACGCGCTCCACGAGTTCGGCGGCGTCCAGCGCTCGCCAGTCCGTGATACCGGTAAAAGACAGCCATTCATCCGCGCCATCGGTGTCGATCACAATGCATTGATCCTGAAGCCCTGACGCATGGGCAATGGGTCGCGCTTCGATCGCCGTCACGATGCCAGAGGTCGGCGCGTGCACTGGCACGCTCATTACGCCCTGTGCCTCCGCAATAGTTTGCCCGCCGAGTACACGGTCTCCCACATTCACGATGGGCACCGCCGGAACGCCCAGGTGCTGGCGCAGTGGCAGTACCAACACAGTTGGTATGGGGGCCGGCTCCAGTTTCCCCGGGCGCGACAACGCCTTGCGCTCGGGTGGATGGATGCCACCGTGAATATCGTGGATCTGTCTCATGCGGCGTCTCGCGCCCGGGCATCGGTCGCAATCACGTCGAAACGCGGCGCCCTGTCCTCGGGAAGCGGCCAGTGCCAGAAACTGATGCCTTCTTTTCGGGAAATAAGATCGATGCAGTCCACGGGACAGGGCTCTACACAGAGGTCGCACCCGGTGCATTCGTCCGCAATCACTGTGTGCATCACCTTGGCGGCGCCGAGAATGGCATCAACCGGGCAGGCCTGAATGCATTTAGTGCAGCCAATGCATTCATCCTCGCGGATCCAGGCCACCACCGGCTCTTTCTCTACGCCGTGCTCAGCGTCCAATGGCTGGGGTTCGACGTCCAACAGGTCGGCCAGTGCCTGAATGGTCTCTTCACCGCCGGGTGGGCACTTGTTGATGGCATCGCCATCGGCGATCGCCTCTGAATAAGGTCGGCACCCCGGATAACCACACTGGCCACATTGGGTCTGGGGCAGTAGCGCATTGATCTGATCGCTGATCGGGTTGCCCTCAACCCGGAACCTAATGGCGGCAAAGCCCAGCAGCGCGCCGAAAATGGCGCCGAGTCCCAGTAACGCGGTAAGTGCAGCGAGAAGCGGTTGATCGCTCAGTATGGCCAGCATCAGATCAACCCCGCAAAGCCCATGAAGGCGAGGGAGGCGAGACCCGCTGTGATCATGCCAATGGCTGCCCCCTGAAAGGGTTCGGGTACGTCGGCAACTGCCAGACGTTCCCGCATGGCGGCGAATAGCACCAGTACCAGCGAGAATCCGAGCGCTGCGCCCAGGCCATAGAACAGCGACTCAATGAAATTGTGTGCCTGATTGATGTTCAGCAGCGCCACACCTAGGACCGCGCAGTTGGTGGTAATCAGCGGCAGAAATACGCCGAGCACACGATGGAGCAGGGGGCTGGTTTTACGCACCACCATTTCGGTGAACTGCACTACCACGGCGATCACCAGAATGAAGCTGATAGTGCGCAAATAGGCGAGATCAAGGGGAACCAACAGGTAGTTGTAGGTCAGGTAGCTGCAAACCGACGCTAGCGTCAGAACAAAGGTGGTCGCAACGGACATGCCCATCGCAGTTTCAAGTTTATTGGACACACCCATGAACGGGCACAGCCCTAAAAACTGCACCAACACGAAGTTGTTGACCAAGACCGCGCCCACCAGAAGCAGCGCGATATCACCCAGCATGTCATCCCCCTGCGGCGGACTGAAATCGACTCAAAACCGCAATAGTAGGCAATATATCAGGTGTCTGGCAGGAAGTATCTGTGGGCTCAGGCGCCGCTTTTGCTGGCCTCGACCATCGCCGCCACCACGTCCGCGTCGACCCGCTGCAGGAGCGGCTCAAATGGTGCGAGTTCATGTCCGACCAGCGGCGCATGCAGGGCCGTCCAGTCGAGAGAGCACTGCAGAAAAGTCTCCGATTTCTCGGCCATCGCCGGCAGCACGGGCTTCAAATACGTCGCCAGCGCACGAAACAAATTGACGCCAACGGAGCAGACTTCCTGTACTTCGCTCTCGAGTGCCTCATCTTTGGCCATCACCCATGGCTTCTTGTCGTCAATGTACTGGTTGGCCCGGTCGGCGAGGGCTATGATCTCGCGCATGGCTCGATTGAATTCTCGTGCCTCATAAAGCGCGGCAATCTCGTCGCCGGCGTCAATAAAGGACTGCACCAGCTCCGGCTCCGCGCAGGCGTAACTCATCTGATTGTCAAACTTCTTACGCAGGAAACCCGCGCAGCGACTGGCTATATTGACGACCTTACCGATGAGGTCCGAATTCACCCGTTGCACAAAGTCATCTAGGTTGAGGTCAATGTCGTCGACCCCACCAGAGAGCTTGGCCGCAAAGTAGTAGCGCAAATACTCGGGGTCGAGGAGCTCAAGGTAGGTCTCGGCCAAGATGAAGGTACCCCGGCTCTTGGACATCTTGACCCCATTCACCGTCAGAAAACCGTGGGCATAGACGGCTGTCGGTTGCCTCAACTGGGCGGCGTCCAGCATGGCGGGCCAGAACAGGCCGTGGAAGTTGACGATGTCTTTGCCAATAAAGTGATAAAGCTCGGTGTCACCGCCCGGCAGCCAGTAGGCGTCGAAGTCATCGCCCTGCTCGCGGCAAAGCACCTCGTGACTCGCCACGTAGCCGATCGGCGCATCGAGCCAGACGTAAAAGTATTTTTCGGGGTATCCGGGGATCTCGAAACCAAAGTAGGGGGCATCTCTACTGATGTCCCAATCCTGCAGTCCAGCGTCGAGCCATTCTTTCAGTTTGTTGGCAATCGGGGGCTGCAGTTGGCCGCTGTTGATCCAGTCAGTCAGCAGGCTCTCGAAGTGGCCCAGCTGGAAAAAAAGGTGGCTCGACTCTTTATCAACGGGCACGGCGCCCGAGAGCGCGGAGACCGGGTCAATCAGGTCGGCCGGAGAGTAGGTGGCACCGCAGGCCTCGCAGTTATCACCGTACTGGTCCGGGGCTTTGCACTTTGGGCACGTGCCTTTGATGAATCGATCCGCAAGAAACAGGCCCTTTTCGGGATCGTAGGCCTGGGTGATGTCGCGCACGGCGACATGCCCGCCCGCCTCAAGCCGCTTGAAAATCGTCTCGGACCAGCGCTGATTTTCGGGTGAATGGGTTGAATGGTAGTGATCGAATTGGATTAGGAAGCCCGCTGAGTCTCGCTCGTGCTGGGCCTGAATCGCGGCGATATGGTCTTCCGGCGTGCGGTTAGCGGCTTCCGCCGATAGCATGATGGCGGTGCCGTGGGCGTCGTCGGCACACACGTAGCGGCAGTGATGACCTCGAGATCGCTGAAAGCGCACCCAGATATCGGTTTGCGCCTGCTCGAGCATGTGTCCGAGGTGCAGGGGCGCATTGGCATAGGGTAATGCCGACGTCACCAGTATGTTTCTCGGGGTGGTACTCATGGGGCGAGGGATCCGGCGTGAAACGGCGCGCAGTCTACCGGATTTTCGGTCTTTTCGCTGTGGCGGGTGATCGGAAGATGGGGCCGGCGCGGTATACTCACCCGGTTGCGTTGAACAAGGATAAAAGTGGTGTCATCACCCCACCACGTGGTCGCTGTGGCCTCGGGAAAAGGCGGCGTCGGCAAGTCGACGGTCACCGCCAATCTGGCCGCCGCCCTCAAACAGCAAGGGCTGTCCGTTGGCCTGCTGGACGCTGATATTTATGGGCCGAGTCAACAACTCATGTTGGGCGTCTCTGACAACGTCACCCCGGATCAGCAGGATGGCGAGTTCCTCTTGCCGGTGGAAGCACATGGATTGAAAACCATGTCGATGGGCTACCTGAGCTCTGCTAAGACGCCTATGGTGTGGCGCGGGCCGATGGCTAGCTCGGCGATGGCGCAACTCCTTGAAAAAACCCTGTGGGGCGATCTTGACGCTTTGCTGGTTGATATGCCGCCGGGCACGGGGGATATCCAGCTGACTCTGTCGCAGCGTGCGACCCTCTCGGGTGCGGTCATTGTCACCACACCCCAGGACATCGCGCTCCTCGATGCGCGCAAGGGCATCGAAATGTTTCAAAAGGTAGAAGTTCCGGTGCTGGGTTTGATTGAGAATATGGCGGCCCATGTCTGCACGGAGTGCGGGCACGTGGAGCCGCTCTTCGGCGAGGCGGGCGGTGAGCAACTGGCCGCGCGCTACGAGGTTCCGCTGCTGGGTCAAATCCCGCTCCATAAGGCTATACGCGAGCACTCTGATGCCGGCCAGCCGGTCGTCTTGGCGGAGCCAGTAGGCCCGATCGCAGAAATCTACCACAGCGCCGCAACGGAACTGATGGCCGTTCTAGGTCAACAGAAGCCTGCTGCGGCACCCGTTATAAGCATGGGTGATTGAGTCAGCTCCATCACCCACACCGAGCAGCAGGAGAACACGTTTGAGTATCAAATCAGATCGATGGATTCGCCGCATGGCAGAGCAGGAGGGCATGATCGAGCCTTTCGCCCCCGACCAGATCCGGATGGATGGCGACCAGCGGCTGATCTCTTACGGTACGTCGAGTTACGGCTACGACGTGCGCTGCTCGCGGGAGTTTAAAGTCTTCACCAACATCCACTCAGCGACGGTCGATCCCAAGCATTTCGACGAGGACAGTTTTGTCCACGTGGAGGGTGACGTCTGCGTCATTCCGCCCAACTCCTTTGCGCTCGCGTGTACGGTGGAGTACTTCCGCATCCCTCGTAATGTGCTGACCATTTGTCTGGGCAAGTCGACCTACGCGCGCTGCGGCATCATCGTTAATGTGACACCGCTGGAACCCGAATGGGAGGGCCACGTCACACTGGAGTTCTCTAACACCACGACCCTGCCCGCAAAGATCTACGCTAACGAGGGTGTCGCGCAAATGCTGTTCTTTGAGTCTGATGAGGTCTGCGAGACCAGTTATGCCGACCGCGGCGGTAAGTATCAGGGCCAGCGGGGTGTTACATTGCCTAGAGCCTAGGCACGGTGAGCAGTGAACAGAGTCTGAGCGCAGTCAGCAACCACTGGTGAGTAGTGAATAGGGAACGGTGAAAAGTAGCGCTGGACGCGAGGTTTTTGCGTTGGCGTCAGGGCAGCGAGATCAGCGTGCCCTGCCCGAGACAGCCTGCCCTGCAATAGTGGCGCGTTCGAGGTCAATCAAAGTCTTTGACCCTTTTTCAATATGCTCCGTGCGGACCATCAGGAAGTCGTGGTCGACCGCGAGCCAGGTATCCGAGCTACGCTCGTGGGGCTCTTTGTGAATCAGGCGGTAGTGCACGGTGTTGAGCGCGCCAACCGGTGTTTCGAGCACCGCGGTTTCGATCAAATCGAAATGCTTTACCTTGATTTTCGGCCCATCGACGATGGAGAGGGAGATGCGCTCCGGCGGTGTCTCTGCGAGCAACAGCTTCAGTCGCATCTGCTCCTGTTGACTGAGTCGGTCCAGAACTTCTGGTGACCAGGGATGCTCGGTCCACTCTTTTTTCCTCAGGCTGCGGATCTTCCCGGCCCCCTCATCAAATATCACCTCCCGCCGACGATTACTGACCCCGCTCAATTGATAGACAAATTGCTCTCCGGCGATTTGATCGCCCTCCACAGAGAAGTGGGAGTCTTCGCTCAGTGTGACCATGAAGGCTTTTTTGCCGCCTTGAGAGAGATGGTAGCGCCCGTCCTTCTCGGAGAGGGTCCGCGTGAGCGTCACGCTCATTCCAGCCAGTTTGGTCTTGTATTCAGCTGTATAGAGTGACAGCGCGTTGTCACCAAGTGCTGACTCAGCGATTAACAGCGCTCCAATCAACAGACCCATGACTGACCAAGGCCTCATGACGCGTTCTCCCACAGTTCTCCCCGTGTCGGCACTGGCATGCCGTCCTTCAATAAGTCGCCATTGCTCCACGTCAGTCGGCCGCCTAGGTGCCAGTTTACAGCCACAGGGTAAATTTGATGCTCCACCGCCAGTACGCGGGCTGCGAGCGCATCGGCATCATCCCTGGCACTGACGGGGACCTTGGCTTGTAGGACCGGCGGGCCGCCATCAAGTTCCCCGGTGACGTAATGCACTGTTGCTCCGGCGTGGCTGTCGCCATTGTCCAGCGCGCGTTGGTGGGTGTGGAGGCCCGGATATAAAGGCAGCAGCGAGGGATGAATGTTCATTAGTCGCCCGCTAAAGCGCGCCACAAACTCGGGCGTCAAAATGCGCATAAAGCCGGCGAGCACGACCAGGTCAGGTTGCGCGCTGTCGATAGCGCCCGCCAGATCCTGATCGAAGGCCTCTCGCGTCGGGTAGCGTTGGTGGTCAATCAGCGCCGTTTCAATACCCGCATCCTGGGCAATACCGAGACCGCCGGCGCCCGGGCGATTGCTGATCACCAGCGAGATCTCTCCGCCCAATGATCCCTGGAGGCTTGCGTTCAGCAGCGACTGGAAATTTGAGCCGCGACCCGACAGCAATACAGCGACGCGCTTTGTCACACCGTTAGCCCTAGCAGAACGTCACGCCAACCGCGTCTTCAGAGATCTCACCCAGCGCCCAGCCCGACAGACCCAGCGCGTCCAACTGGCCCAGTGTCTCGACGATGTGCTCAGTAGCGACCACCAGAATCATGCCGACACCACAATTAAAGGTGCGCATCATCTCCAGCTCGTCGATATTGCCGCCAGCCTGCAGCCACTCAAATACGGGGGGCAGCGACCAGCTGTCGCGGTGGACGCGCGCGCCCACTCCTTCGGGTAATACCCTAGGTAGGTTTTCCATAATGCCGCCGCCGGTGATATGCGCCATGGCTTTGATGCCAACGGTCTTTTGCAATGCGAGCAGCGGACGGTTGTAGATCGTGGTGGGGGCCAGCAGTGCTTCGCCCAGACTCAACTCGCCACAGCGTTGTTGTGGATCAGCGCCTGTGTGCTCAAGCACCTTGCGAATGAGAGAGAAGCCGTTCGAATGTGGGCCGCTGGAAGGTAGGGCGATCAGCGTGTCACCGGCCTGGACCGCGCTTCCGTCAATAATGTGGGCGCGTTCCACAACGCCGACGCAGAACCCGGCCAGATCATAATCCTCGCCCTCATACATGCCAGGCATTTCAGCGGTTTCGCCGCCGACGAGCGCTGCGCCCGCCAGCTCGCAGCCTTTGCCAATACCGGATACAACGGCCGCTGCCACGTCGACATTGAGCTTGCCGGTCGCGTAGTAGTCGAGAAAAAACAGCGGTTCCGCGCCCACGACAGCAATATCGTTACTGCACATGGCTACCAAATCGATACCGATGGTGTCGTGGATGCCCAGATCCATTGCCAGTCGCAACTTGGTGCCCACGCCATCAGTACCAGAGACCAGAATCGGCTCAGCGTAGCCAGGCGGTATCGCGCACAGTGCACCAAATCCTCCCAGCCCGGTCAGCACCTCGGGACGAAGAGTCGCCTGACTCACCGACTTGATCCGTTCTACCAATGCATTGCCGGCATCAATATCGACGCCTGCATCACGGTATGTCAGTGAGGGTTCTGAGGAGGATGGGTCGGCCATGCCGTGGTCTCTGGCAGTCAAAGTGAAATAGTAATCTGCCGGCCTTATCGAGGAAAGCAAAGCGGTGCACTTTGGTTGATAATGAGGTTCACCGATAGCAGCACCGTTAACAGGTCGCCAGGGAAAACACCGCCAGTGCAACAACCAAAAAAAAGCGCCTCATTGGCACAGAGTGTCCTCCATCAGCCCGGAGCGGTGCCGTGAACGGCCTGTTAAGTCAGTGCCGGTGCTTGACCGCACGAGCGCTGATCTGTGTCCTGCTGCTTGTCTATGTGATGAGCGGCCTGTCGCAGCGCGTGCTGGCCCAAAGCGACGAGGTGGTCATTCGCATTGAGGTCGAGGACCGCAACGAGGACACCATTGACCGTGCTGCCCGGGAGGCACTGCAGATTGCACTCTTGAAACGATCGGGTGATCGGGCAGTACTGCAACATCCCGCCGTTGAGACGGTGTTAGCCTCGGCGCGCACCCAGTTGTCTCTGTATCAGTTTGAGCGAGTTGGTGGGATGACGCGGTTCGTCGCACAAATCGACCACGCGGTTATCGAAAACTTGATTAAGGCCGCGAATGGCACCTTATGGGCGGAGGCCCGTCCGCCCATCTTGCTGTGGCTGGTGATCGATGACCTGACGGGTCGTCGCTTCGGCAATACGGCAGAGGAACTGACCCTCTGGGAACGCCTTAGCGTTGCCTTTGACGATTTGGGCGTCAATTTGAGGCGCCCTCTGTACGATCTCACCGATGCGGTGCTGGTGTCTCCGGACGGGCTGTGGCGACGCGACTTTGGACCCATTGTGGAGGCATCGGAGCGCTACGGCATGAATCACCTGTTGCTGGGGCGATTGGTGCGTCTCAGCAACGGGCGTTACATAGGTGAATGGGTGTATCGCGATGTCTCGGTGGAGCGAGCGGTATCCATAACGGCGGATTCTTTGGAGACATTGATAGATCCCGGCGTCACGCTGGCGATGGCGGAAATGCGCCGACAATATGCAGTGGCATTGACCACAGACAATGTGACGCAGGCGCTGCGCATTCGCGTGCATAATGTGGTGTCGCTGGACGACTACCGGGCGGTCACAGCCGCCATGCGCGGGATTCAAACGCTGGACCATGTGCGTCCTGTGGCGGTGCAGGGAGAAACCCTGACGCTTGAACTGCAGGGTGTCGGTGACGCCGAGACGCTGATCCGGCTGATGGCCTCGCGGACCGATTTAGTCTGGGTGAGTAGCGATCCTGCCAGCGATGAAGGTTTGGTGCTTGCCTGGCAGGCGCCCTGAGTAAGCCCCGGTAATACTGAACGACTCATGACGCAAGAACCCGGCCAAATCCCGCTGCTGATGCGCAGCGAAAATCTCGCAACCTGGGATAACTGGCTTAGCCGCGCCGAGACTGCGGCGCTGGAGCAACTCCTCAGATCTCAGGTGCCAGAACACAGCGCCTACTTATGGGGCAGTGCGGGGATGGGCAAGAGTCATATTCTGCAGGCCTGTTGCGACGTAGAGGGGCTGGATGCTCGTTATGTTCCGCTCCGGGATTTGATCGACTTTGCGCCGGAGCAGGTGCTGGCGAATGCCGAGGTAGCGCGTCTCATTGCGATCGACGACATCGATTTCGTGGAGTTCCGTGCGGGCTGGCAGGAAGCCTTATTCGGCCTGTTTAACGCTGCACGGGAGACGGGTGCGCAGCTGCTTGTAACGGCGAGCAAGGCGCCTCAACAACTGCTTGAAGCGCTGCCCGACCTCCGCTCTCGATTGAGCAGCCTGCCCGTTTTTCAGATGCCGCGGTTTACCGAGCATGACATTGCCGCGCTGCTTGCGCTGCGCGGCGCGGAGGCGGGCATTGAGCTCTCGGACGACGTCGCCCGCTATTGCTCGCTGAGACTGCCCAGGCACCCACGTGCCGTTGTGGGCTTCATCAACCGGCTCGACCAGCTGAGCCTAGCGCAACGCCGGGCCGTGACCATCCCCTTCGTTAGGGAGTCGGGACTGCTTCGTCAGGCTGAGGAGTAGCGTACTCGCCGGGCGCTAACTGCAGGTAGCCCCGCAGCCAATAAACCAACAAATACAGTGGCACGGTATCGATCAATGCACACAATGCCTTGAAGGCGTAGTTGCTGCCGACCAGTGTGAGCAGAGCGGCTACGGCAATATCGCCCGCCAAAAAAGCGGCACCAAAAGTCACGGTCACCACCATGACGGAATCCACGAGTTGGCTTAAGAGCGTACTGAAATTATTTCTCAGCCACAGGTGTTTGCCATGAGTGAGCCGCTTCCAGAAGTGGTAAAGCTGCACGTCACAGTACTGTGCGGCGATGTAGGCCAGCATTGAGGCGAAGACAGCGCCCGATGTGGTGGCGTAAATCAACTGAAAGAGACCGACTTCAGATTCCACCACGGTGCCATTCGGGAGTGTGACCGGTGCGGCCAGTTGCAGCACCTGCCAGGGGGGCATTACCGCCTCGGGGACAGAGGGCGCCACAGCACCCAGCGTCAGCACACCTAGAATGAGAAAATTAATGCCCAGACCCACGCTGACCAGAAAATTCGCGCGGGCCTTGCCATACAGTTCGCTGATCAAGTCAGTGCAGAGAAAAGTGAGTGGGTAGGGGAGCACTCCGACTGCTAGCGCCAAAGGCCCTATTTGGATAAAGCGGGTGATGCCCACCACATTGAGCAGCGTCATGGCCGAGAGAAAGATGCCGGCCAGGATGAGAAATGTGCGCTCACGGCGCTCCGTGATGAAGGCGGTGCTGGCGGTCACGTCAATGCTCCACCTGCCCCAAATTGCCGTGCATGACTGAACCGTTAATCACGGGGTGGTCGTGAGCCCACAGGATCAGGTCGGCAATTTCACTGGGCGCGACGAGCCTGCCATAGCTGTTCATCTTCCCCAGACTGTCGAGCACGGCGTCGTCGTGGCCGACATGCTGGCGCAGCATGCTGGTGTCGGTGAAGCCGGGACAGATGAGCGCGGTGTGAATGCTTCTGCCCATGAGGTCCTGACAGGTTGCCCGCATCATGCCTAGCTGGGCGTGCTTGCTGACGATGTAACTGAAGGCACCCGCCACGGCTTTTTCCGACAGCGTCGAGCCGACATAGAGCACGCTGGATCCGGTAGGCATCAGCGGCAGCAGGCTGCGATTCAACGCATTGATACCAATGACATTGACCGCTAGGACCCGGGATAAATCGCTGTCCTCCGTGGTGTCGCAGCGATCCTTCAGCATCAATGAAGCGTTATGGACAAGGCACACTGGCCCGCCGCTGGCATGCGCTACCCTGGATGCCAGCTTGGAGCATGTTTGGGCCGCGGACTGCTCGTCAGCCAGATCCGTCGCCAAAGTTTCCACCCCGGGCACAGGGCAGTCTCGGCGGGAGATGTTGATAACGGTATAACCGCGCTCAACAAATTGCTGGGCTGCTGCAGCGCCAATACCGGAGCTCGCGCCGGTCAGTATCGCGATCGGGTCCATGAGGACTCCCGTGATAGGTCAAAGGGCGACAGGGTACTGCAGGCTCAGCTTAGGGTCACGAACTCGCTGCGTCCGCTGCCGCGTTGGCTGTGCTCGGACTTGCCCAAAATGGGCGTATCACACACCATAACGATAAACGGCAAGAGACCTCCCATGAGTCAGCTGGCGACATTGCACATTGATAAACAGGCGCACAAGTTTTCTGCGGCCCACTTCACCATTTTCTCCGAGACGGAGCGGGAGCGCCTGCATGGACATAACTACGGCGTATCGGCGCGTATTGTGGCGGCTATGGGAGACAACGGTTTTTCGGCCGACTACAACGTGTACAAGCGGGCACTGCAGCGGCTTTGTGATGACCACGATGAGTACATGTTGCTGCCCAGTCAGTCACGCTGGCTTCAGGTGGCTGAGGAAGACGGCGAATATCTGGCGACTTTTAACGGCAAGACTCTGCGCTTTCCCACCGACGAGACGCTTCTGCTGCCCATCACCAATGTCACCGTAGAAGCGCTGGCCCATTATTTGCTGAATCGGCTGATGGAAGAGGCAGATATGGGTGATCTGGTTGAGCTGGAGCTGTTTGTCAGCTCTGGAAATGGCCAAATGAGTTCGGCCTGCTGGCGAGCGCCTTAAAAAAAGACGCCTTTTTGGAACTTTTTACTAAAACCTCTGTCACAGAGGCAGTTGTTGAGATGGCGATGTCCACGGGTGCACCGCAAGGGAAACATCTGAGCAGCGAGGGTCCGCCTACTGAGACCCTCCCCGTTTTGAGTGGCTCCTTCATTGCCGGCTGACCTTCAGCCGGCTTTTTTTGCCCGCGTTTTAGGGTCACACCACTGGCGCTTGCTATGGCACTGTGTGCCCCCGCCACACGGCCAAGAGGCTTTCCTGAGTCTGAGGGCCCACCAAGGTATCGGTCACCGCGCCCTCCGGGTTAACCAGCAGCGTTGTCGGCAGCACACGCGGTCGCTCGATACCCATTACGGCGCCCGGGTCCTGCTCAAGCAGGGTGAAGGTGATTCCCATCTCGGCAGCCTGCGAAAGCAGCGCTTCACCGATTTGCCCATCGTAGTTCACGGCAAAGACCATTAGCTCGGTGCTGTCGTCTAGGGCATTCAGCTCGGGTATTTCTTCCCGACAGGGAGTGCACCAGATGGCCCAGTAGTTGATCAGTCGCCACTGACCGACTCCGGGCAGTTCATCGGCTGATTGACTACAACCCTGCAGCCACACTGCTGCAAATACAATCGCGATCAGCAGTTTCATGCCGATGACGGCTGCTCGGTGGTAAAAAGCTCCGCGAGGGGCGTCGCCAGCAGTGACGACTCCTGATCGAGATTGTGTTGCAACAGCGCTGCAGCGGTTTTCTGCCAAGGCATGGCCTGCGCGGCCGCACTGGCGTTGAGCCGGTCCTCGACCAGCCGGTTAAGGAGATAGGGCAAGCGGAGATTCGCGTTTTGCAGTGATGGATGCGTTACCATTGGCGGCCGTCCATTTGAGCGGTACTGATGGAGTATCCCACATTACCCTGTGCCCGGAGTCGCCGTCGAGCGACCGTCATTATGTGCCCGCAAGATGTTGGGGTCGGCTTATCGTGACTGGTGAGCCTTATATTTTGGTTCTGTACTACAGTCGAGAGGGCGCTACGGCTGCAATGGCTAAACAGGTGGTACGGGGCGTCGAGTGTGTGCTCGGCATTGAGGCGCGGCTCAGAACCGTACCGTCTCTGTCTGCAGTGGAAATCGCGTCACAGGACGCGGTGCTGCACGCGACGCAGGATGACCTGAAAGGCTGCGCGGGATTGGTTCTGGGCAGTCCAACACGATTTGGCAACATGGCCGCCCCAATGAAGCAGTTTATGGATGAGAGCAGTGCTCTGTGGCTTCAGGGCTCACTGATTGACCGACCCGCTGGGGTTTTCACCTCTACCAGTTCTCTGCACGGTGGCCAGGAAACAACCCTCATGAGTATGATGGTGCCGTTGATTCACCACGGCATGGTCATGGTCGGCGTGCCTTACTCGGTGCCGGAGCTGCGTGCGACCGAGGCAGGCGGGACGCCTTACGGGGCTAGTCATTGGTCGACCGAGGCCGGAGATCGACCAATGGATGATCGGGAGTCCGCCATTTGTCGGGCTCTGGGTAAACGGGTAGCCGAGTGGGCGATGCGCGCTTTGGGGCCACAGTAGCGATGGCAACAACGCCACTTGCGCCGCGTGGGCGGCTCACCTCCACTTTGTGGATCCTGATGTGGCTTACCTGGCTGGGCTTCGTGGCGCAACAGGCGGCCGACGTGGAGCGCTTTTCCGGGACCTGGCTGCTGATCGTGCTGCGCGGCGTGCCCCTCGTATTTTTCTTGTGGGCAGCATTTACTGACAGTATGCGACTGTTCATATGGTTCGAGTTGGTGCTGCTGTTTTACTTTATCTCTGCGGTAGAGGCGGCGTTCGCCTATCAGGCGGATGCGTTGTCGATCGCAGGTCTGGCGCTTGTGATAATCAACTTCACTGTTTGCATGCTTTACATCCGCTATCGGGGGCGGGAACTGCGCGGCGCCCTTTAAAACAGCTTAATTCTTGGCAGTAGAGGGTTGGGCACTTGTTGCCGCCTTATCTGTTTGAGGTATTCATCCACCAACCGTAGAACTGCCTGCCTGCAGTCACGGTCAACTGAAGCCAGACAAGGAGAGGTCGTTACGATGATGCGATTTTTGAAAGGAATATGGCGTGTATTGAGCGGCATCAGCCGCGCGATATCCGTTTTGGTACCGCTGCTGTTCGTGGCCATCTTTGTGATTGCGTTTAGCACCACGTTGAGTGAGTCGACGCCCGAGCCGTTGCCTGAGCGCGCGGCCCTGCTGATATCTCCCTCGGGGCCGTTGGTCGAGGACTCCCCTCCCAGTGACACGCTGTCAGCGTTCCTCAACCAAGACTATGATCAGCCTACGCTGTTGAATGATGTGGTGCGGTCGATTCGATGGGCGGCGACCGATGAGCGCATCACGGCCCTAGTGTTTGATTTGGAAAATCTAGCCGGACCCTCCACCAGCCAGACGCTGGAAATCAGCAGTGCGATCAATGTTTTTAAGGCATCTGGCAAGCCGGTGATCGCAGCGGGTGATTTTTACTCTCAGGCTCACTATTTGCTGGCCTCCCAGGCAGATCAGATCTTGCTGCATCCCGAGGGCGGTATGTTCCTCGAGGGGTTCTCGGTGTACCGCTCCTACCTGCGGTCATTTCTTGAGAAAATCCGGGTCACCATGCATGTCTTCCGCGCGGGTGAGAACAAGTCGGCGGTGGAGCCCTACCTGCGCGATGACATGTCCGAGGTGGAGCGGGAGGTCGTTTCTCGCTGGCTCGCAGGGCTCTGGGCCACTTATACCGAGCTCGCCGAGTCGGGCAGGGAATTGCCGGCGGGAACAATGGATGGGTTCATCGCATCCTTCGCTGCTCAGCTTGACGCATCAGACAACGATTTGGCAGAGACCATGCTGGCTGCGGACTGGGTCGATATGCTTGCCGACCATGCCCAGATGGACGATGCATTGGCCGAGTGGGTCGGGGTGACCAATGAGAACGGTGACGCCGAGCTCATTTCACTTGATCGCTATGTCGAGGACGTCAAGATGAGTCGCTCGCTGACGGAAGAGAACCTGCCGCTGATAGCCATCATCCCTGTGGAGGGCACCTTGATGCCCGGGGACAGTGAAGAGGGCATGGCAGGCAGTGACACCATCAACGGCTACATCGATACCGCTTTGGAGGCCGAAGATCTGGCGGCGATTGTGCTGCGCGTAAACTCCCCGGGCGGTAGCGTGTTCGCCTCGGACCTGATCCGGCGGAAGCTATCAGAGGTGGCAGGCGCAGACATTCCCATTGTCGTCTCCATGGGCACTGTTGCGGCCTCTGGTGGCTACTGGATCGCAGCAGAGGCAGACGAGATCTGGGCGCTACCCACGACACTGACTGGCAGTATCGGTGCTTTTTCCGCTTTCCCCACAATTGAGGGCATCGTGGAGTACATCGGTGTCACCGTCGATGGCGTCGGAACCACTCCGCTGGCGGGCGCGGCAAGCTTTAACCGGGGGCTGAGCCCGGAGATGGCGAGCATCGTGCAGGCGCTGGCTTATGGCGCCTATGACGACTTCATCGAATTAGTGGCGAGGGGTCGAGACATGAGTGAGCAGGCCGTGAGAGAGGTCGCCGACGGGCTGGTCTGGACCGGCGCCGAAGCGGCGGATCGCGGTCTAGTTGATCAACTAGGTGGTTTGGACGAGGCGGTGGCGGCCGCGGCGCGCCTGGCAGGCGTAGAAGAGTGGCGAACTGCTCGCACCCGGGTGCCGCCCTCTTTTGAAAGTGTCTTGTTGCAGGAACTGAGCCGCTCCTTTGGCATGGTTGCGGCACCGCTGGACGGCTGGTTCGAGTCGCTGGTCAGCGCCTTCAAACCCGCGATAAAGAGCCTCTCCAGTCTCCGCGATCCGATGCATGTTTATGCCCAGTGCCTTCCCTGTGCGCCTCTACTCTAGGCACCCACTCTGATGGTGCTTGAGTTTTCTGAAGAAGCCACTCCGGCGTTGCCGGCCGCATCGGCCATCGTGGTTCGCCAGACCCATGACGGACTAGAGACTCTTCTTCTTAAGCGTAGCGATGAGCTCAAACACATGCCTGGGCTCTGGGTATTTCCCGGTGGCAAGGTCGAGGACTCAGACGAGGGTGATGATGACCTCGGGCAAGCCCGTTGCGGCGCTGCTCGGGAGTTACAGGAGGAGGCGGGACTTTCGCTACCGGCTGAGTCGCTACTGACGTTCTCTCATTGGCTCACCCCTGTCGTGGTGAAGCGACGTTTTGCGACCTGGTTTTTCATCGCAGAGGTGGGATCAAACGAGCCGGTGACGGTCGATGGCAGCGAGATCGTCGCGCATGAGTGGTGGCGCCCGGGGGACGCGATTCGCGCTCACCATGAGGGTCAGCTCCTTATCACGCCACCGACGCTGGTGTCGCTGCACGATCTGCAGGCAGAGGATGATCCGTCGATGCTGCTCACGCAGCTGGGTGAGCGGGCTCCGCCGCGTTTTTTTCCTCGTGTGGTGAGAGACGGTGACCAGATGGTGTTCCTGTATGAGGGTGACGCGGCCTATGAGAGTGGCGATCTCACCCAGCAAGGCGCCCAGCATCGAACGCTCGGAGCTCAGGGTATCTTCCGGTACGTCGGCGCCGACTGAGGATACGCTTTGAACTGACTCACATCAGGCGCCAATCTGCGCGAGTCGAATTACTGAAACCACTTGCCGCCGGGCAACAGGAGCTGCGTGTCGCGGACCGTGTCGTCAAACAGGGGTTTGAGTCGCCGCTCACTCCCCCCTTCCTGACGACGGGAAATCATTGTGACCGGGAAGAGATACACTTCCATTTGTCGGTAACGGAGCGCTCTGGATCGACCTTTTTTATCGCGGTAAACCACCCAATCCATATCGAGTCGATCACCGAGCAGATCGCCAAACACCACTCCAAATGCCTGAAGGGTCAGTGTGTCCTCCGCAAGTATCATCCTTTCATCGAGGATTCGTTGCAGCGTATCCAGGTCGCGATCGGCAACGCCGGTCAGACCGCGTCCCAGACGGTTGGCGAGCTGCTCTACACGCATGCGCTGGTCGGCCATGAAGTGCCGGTCTATGGCCGTCAGGGGTTCAATCAGGACGTCAAAATTGGGACTTTGTGCGACTGACCAGCTGGTGCAGACAGATAGGGCAGGTAACAGGAGCAGAACCAGTAGACATCGCAAGCTATCGGTGGAGCACCGCGTTTTATTCGGTTGTGTAACCGCCTCTGAAGTGGATAATTGCGACACCATGTTGTGCAGTTCTCTTCCCTAGCCGCCCTGCCGGAGTAAATCGATGATAACCGGAAGCATTGTCGCGTTGGTAACGCCCATGCACCCCGACGGTGCTATCGATTGGTCGGCCTTCGCGCGCCTGATCGAATACCACGTCGAATCGGGCACCGCGGGTTTGGGCGTGGTGGGCACGACCGGCGAAAGCCCAACACTCACCGTGCCCGAGCACTGTGAGGTGATCCGGTTTGCGGTCGAGCAAGCGGGGGGACGGATCCCGGTGGTAGCGGGCACCGGCGGTAACTCGACCCATGAAGCAATCGAGCTCACCGTCTCGGCGGCCGAGGCGGGTGCCGACTATTCGATGTCCGTGACGCCTTATTACAACAAGCCCACCCAACAAGGGCTTTTTGAGCACTTTCAGGCGGTGGCCCGCTCGGTCAACCTGCCTATCGTTCTCTATAACGTCCCGGGACGCACCGGCTGTGATTTGTTGAACGAGACGGTGGTCAAACTCAGCCAAATCGACAATATCGTGGCGATTAAAGATGCAACCGGTGACGTGGCGCGCGGGGCGGCCTTAATAGAGGCGGTGCCGGATGGTTTCGCGGTATTTTCCGGTGACGATGCCACGGCCCTTGAACTGATGCGCCGCGGCGGGCAAGGCAACGTCTCGGTTACCGCCAATATCGCGGCTCGGGACATGGCTGAGATGTGCAATTTGGCATTGACCGGCGAGTGGGAAGCCGCTGCCGAGATCGATGCACGGCTGAGCGAGTTGAATAACTTGCTGTTTATTGAGGCCAACCCCATCCCGGTGAAGTGGACGATGGCACAACGCGGTATGATTGAAGAGGGAATCAGGTTGCCCCTCACGACGCTGTCAGAGCCGTGTCGTGGCGATCTGGAGCGAGCATTGGAGACTTACTTCGCGTGATTCGAACGGTTGTTAGCATCGTATTGCTGGGCTGCCTTTCAGGATGCAGTTGGTTCTTTGGCGATGATGGGCTCTTCCCCGATAACGCCCGCCGCTACCAGACGGCGCCCGAGCTGGCCCCGATCGACGTGCCGCCGCACCTCTCCACGGAGGCGATACAGCCAGACTATCCGGTGCCGCCAGTAGTCGAGAGCGCCCAGTTGGCAGCGCAATTTGAAACACCTCGACCCACGCCGCTGACTGCCAATAATCAAGCCGACTCGGTGCGTATTCAGAGCCTGTCCGGTGAGAGATGGGCACTGGTCAACGTGGCGCCCGGGCAGCTTTGGCCCCAAGTCAGGACCTTCTTGACTACCAGCGGTATTGGCGTGGCCGCTGTCGACGCCGAGGCTGGATTGATCGATACGCAGTGGTTCAAATTGGAAGACCAGGAGCTCGCAGTGCGGTTTCGTTTCCGGGTCGATACCGGCGTGCAGCGCAACACGGCTGAGCTACATGTTTTGCAGCAGAATCGTAGGGTAGAGGACGTCAGCTGGCCGCCCGAGTCCGATGATCGTGATCTGGAGCGCAAGATGCTTCAGGACGTGGCCCAGTATCTCGCCAACAGTGCCGAGACTGCGCCCATTTCCATGATGGCGGACCGCGCCATGAGCGATTCGGGGCGCATCACGCTGGAAGATATTGAAGAAGAGACCCGCATTCGCCTGACGCTGCGCTTTGATCGCGCTTGGGCGTCGGTGGTGAAAGGCACCGAGGATGCGGATTTCGTGATTGATGACCGCGACCGCAGTGAGGGGCTGCTTTACGTCACCTTTGTGGGCCCTCAAGACGAAGAAGATAGCGGTTGGTTTGATTGGCTGTGGGGGGGAGAGGACGAACACCCTCTGGCTGGGCATCAATATCAAATTCACCTTGACCGGGCCGGCGAAGAGCTGACGCTCATCACCCTGCGCGGCCCTGACGGCGGTAAGGTCGATCGCCGCGACCAGCAAGCGCTGCTGACTATCTTGCGGGGCAACATTACCTGATGCGCATCGCGTCCCTCGGAAGCGGTAGCAAGGGGAACGCGACGTTGGTCGATACGGGCGAGACCTTCCTGCTGATTGACTGTGGTCTGCCTCGGCGCGATGTCGAGGAGCGCCTTCGATCTCGCGGTGTGAGCGGGCAGGACATCGACGCCATTTTGGTAACCCATGAGCACGGTGATCACTGCCGCGGCGTAGTGCCCTTCGCCAAAGCCCATGATCTGCCCGTATTCCTCACTGCAGGCACCGCAACCAGCGCGAAACTCGAAGGGCTCGTGAGCGGTGTAGTGATTCGACCCGGCGATCAGTTTGCGGTGGGCGATGTCGATATCGCTGCCGAGCCTGTACCCCACGATGCCAGGGAGCCGGTGCAGTTTTGTCTGACTAACAATGACCTTAAGTTGGGCGTGCTCACCGACTTAGGCAGTATCACGCCGCATGTCGTGCAGGCGTTCTCCGGCTGCGATGCGCTGGTGCTCGAGTTCAATCACGACCCGCAGATGCTGGCCGAAGGGCCGTATCCCCATGCCCTCAAGAAACGAGTCGGTGGCGACTTTGGTCATCTGGCTAATGCTCAAGCGCGGCAGTTTCTCGATCATGCGGACACCACCCGGCTCAAGATGCTGTTCGTGGCGCATATCAGTCAGCAGAACAATGCCCCAGAGCTTGCTGATGCTGCGCTTTCGGACTGGTCCGGTCTGGCCTCGTGTCAGGTGATTCACGCAACGCAAGAGACCGGCTTTGACTGGTGTGACCTTCGAACGCCGGCCACCTTTATCGAGGAGGCCGCTCAGGCCTGATCTGCAGGGGGTTGATGTTTCCATCGCCGGTTGGACCAGAGAAAGCTCTCCGGCTCATCGCGAATCGTTTCTTCAGCGGCCCTGATGTAGGCGTCAATAATCCCTTCTTCGGTCAGTTGCCCCGGTGCTTCGACAATGGGAATCAGGCTCAAGTGATATCGGCCGCGTGATTTTCTTCGACAGCGTGCAAACATCACAGGAAAATCCGTCAACTGCGCAATGGTCGCGGGGCCTGTGAAGAAGGCTGTTGGCTGATTCAACCAGTCCGTCCAGTACACGTTGTCCCGCTCTCCGGGTGACTGGTCTGCAACCAACACCAGCGCTCGGAACCGCCGACGATGCCTCAACACATTACGCGCGACCTTTTCCATCAGGATCGGTTCGCCACCGAAACGGCTGCGCACCTCATAAGCGAAGCGGTCGGAGCCTTCATTGTGCAAACGCCGGTAGACGGGATCGATCGGAATATCACCGTGGGCATTCGCGGCGTGCATCATCCACTCCCAGTTGCCCAGATGGATGGTGAGGACAATGACGGAACGGGTGCGATTTTCTGTTAGTCGATCCAGTTCATCCATCCCCTCAACTGTCACGCGGCGTTTGAAATCATCGAGATTCATCCGCGAGGCGTGGACGATTTCCATGGTGACATCGGTGAACTGGCGATAAAAACGCGCTGCGGTGTAGCGACGCCATTCAGCGTCGCGTTCGGGAAAAGCGTTTCGTAAATTGGTATCGATCACTTGAGCCCTATAGCGAAACACCCGTCGCAACAGAAAAGCAGCGGTTGCGGACAAGCCGTATTTGATGGGCAAGGGCAGTAGGGCGATTGCGCGGTAAAGCCAGTAAGTCATTATCTTGTGCAGTGATCGGGCAGATTCAGAGAAAGATGGCGCGGCACCGCTTCGGGGGCCGGACATTGCAGGCGCGCATTACCCGCCAAATTCAGCTCTTTGAGGTGACTCATCCGCAATACCGGTATCGGATCGACGATGTCATTGTTATCGAGCCATAGTTGATTGAGCGCGGTGAGTCTCTCCAACACCAGTAAATTACGGATATCGTTGCTACTGAGTTTCATCGATTGGATCTGCGTAAATTGCTCCAGCCCGGCCAGCGATTGAATGCCGGCATTACTGCAGTTTAGTGCCAAAAGATCGGTCGCTATCCGGGCATCGATATCCAGCAGGCTTTGCGAGAGACACGCGGCTAGGGCGGGGTCTTCGATACCGCTCAACCTGTAGGGCGCTGACGGCTCGTAGACCGTGACATTATTGACCTTGATGTCGTACTGCCCGAACTCAGCGCAACCGGTCCCCGACATCAGGAGGACAATGAGGAGCGCGCGCGCTAACTCTGTCTCAAATAGCTTCATATAATGGCTGTTCACCCGACGCCTGCAGTCAATCACGGCCCCCGATGC
>Ga0160423_10000856_pt1 | contig 25404 bp, 22 predicted proteins | sample CRUFie14St8metaG_FD_108191 | JGI IMG/M metagenome (GOLD analysis project Ga0160423, IMG submission 108191) | Marine microbial communities from the Costa Rica Dome - CRUD Field 142mm St8 metaG | ecosystem: Environmental > Aquatic > Marine > Oceanic > Photic zone | place: Costa Rica: the Eastern...
CTATTGTTGCTTCAGGGTCGATATCTCCGAAGACCGCAAGCACGCCATTATGGGGAGTCATGAACTGTTGGTGGTGCCTCTCCAGCATTTCTCGATCGATATTGTCGATGGATTCCTCCGTCCCGAGACGAGGCAACCCATAGTCCCGGTAACCAAATAGATTTTCGCGGAGGAGTCGGAAGGAGGTCTTTAAAGGGTCCTGGAGGCTTTCAAGAAGATCTGCCCGCTGAATCTCCTTTTCTCTTCCAATGGGGCCTTCTTTAAAGGCAGGCGAGCAGAGAGCTTCTCCGCTCAGGCCAAGAACTGTCAACAGATCCGGCTGGAGACAGAAGGAGGAGATGATACTGGTATTATTGCCGGCGCTGGCGCGAATATTGGCGCCCAGCGATTCTGTTCTATCGGCAAATTCTCCCTCCGAGTGGTTTTGGGTACCCTTTGTCAGGAGGGAGGCATGCAGGATATTGATGCCGCAATTTTCCGGATTTTCGGCATGCCGTCCCGTATTGAATACGCCCTGAAAACTCACTGTGGGAACTCGCGGATCTGGCCTGAGAAGAAGAGTAAGGTCGTTCTCCAGCACGTGTGTTGTGATCTCGGACTGTTGCCCAGCCGATCGAACCGTGCTGATAACTGGCGATGTTCTTTCCGGATCCAGTGAGGTGATGGTTACCTGATCCGGGGAGAGATAGTGCTGGGAGACTCGGTGCAGATCTTCAGGGGTAACTTGGTCGAGGTTGACCAAGTAGTCGCGGGTGAAATTGAGGTTCCGTGCCTCGTGCCAGTTTGAGGCCAGGTCAGTGGCTCGCCCTGAGGCCGTCCCCAAGGTTTTGAACTGCTGTGCAAAAACCTGCCGCCGGGCTTTATCCAGTGCGGATTGGAGTTGGCTGCCGGGGTTGGGGGTAAGGTCCTCGAGAACAGCTTTCTCGAGTTGGTCACGCTTTTCAAAATCGACTTCCGCAGAAATGCTGAACATGCCTGGACCGGTGACCGGGCTCCATGCCCATGCCCCCAGATGATGGGCGATGCCCTCTTTTTCGTGAAACCGTCGATAGAGGTGTGACGAGCGGCCTCCTCCAAGGACGCCAGCGAGTAATTCAAGAGCGGGAGAGTCAGGGTGATCGAGTCCCGGAGTCTTCCAGGCGAGGGTCGTTTTGCTCACCGGGATCTGAAACGGCATCCGTGCCTCGCGCTGTCCAATCTGGCGTGGTTCGCCGGGTACAATAGTCTGTTGTAGTGGTTTAAACGGGAGAGCCCCGCTCATTTCTTCGAGAGAGGCAAATGCCTTAGCGGGATCGAAATCACCCGATAAAACAAAACAACAGTTAGAGGGGCAGTATCGCCCGCGATGATACCCCACCATATCCTCATAGGTCAGAGCATCAAAATAGCTGCGGTGCCCGATTACGGGATGTCGCCGGGGGTCATGCTGGAAAAATGTTCGAAAGAGCAGCTCACTCGCTACCGAGTCGGGATCGTCTTTGCCCATGTCGATTTCCCGCCTTATGACATCCTTCTCTGTTTCGAAGTCATCTACTGGAAAACGGGGCTGGAAGACTAGTTCGAAGAGAACACGGACAAAGGTATCGCAGGACACGCTGGGACCATCAATATAGTATACGGTTCTGTCGAAGGAGGTATAGGCGTTCCATTGCCCTCCTTTGGCATTCACCTCGGTGGCCAGTTCCGCTCCGGTGAAAGAGGTAGTGCCCTTGAAGACCATGTGTTCCAGGAGATGTGAGATTCCACTTCCAACAAATTGGTTCTCGTGCTGGCTGCCGGTTGAGATCCAGCACTGAGCGGATACTACCGGAGCGTTAGAATCCACCTGCATGATGACGGGAAGGCCGCATGAAAGAGTCTGGAGGGAAGCGTTGGTTGCTGGAAATTGCATGCTGCTTGCGTGGGTGTCGGAGGTTGTTGCTGCCCGCGAGAAGAAGGTCAACGGGTATCTCTGCCGGATACCCGCCGATTGCACAGGTTTAGCAAATTCCCTTGGCGAGGGAAGGCGATTTGCTAGAAGGGGCCATGTCCAGACCTGTGCTAGCCGTCATCACGGTGGTTTTTGTTCTCGGGTTGTCGGGAGGTGGGGTTCTTGGGTGGATGTTCTTTAATAAGGACCGGGTGGCATTGCTGTCCTACAAGGTGGAGAAGGTGGATGGGATGAGTATGCAGTCAGTCGTGTTGAATGAAGAGAAGCTCCTGGAAAGTGAAGCGATCTTGAAAAAAGTGATAGCCAGCCTGAATCTTGTCGATGACTGGGGAATGGCTTCGGAAGCAGAGGCCATGGCTCATATGAGGAAAAAGCTGATTGTGAAGGAAGAGAGGATCGGGAGTCGGATCCGGGTGCTTTACCGTGACAGAAAGCAGGAAAGAGCGTTTGCAATTCTCAAGGAGATCAGGACGATCTTTCCGCTCTACCGGAGTAAGGCTGTTGAAAGGAACGAGTTGCCCCCCCTCGTGCCAGAGAGCGCTGAGGAAGGTAATGGCTCCTCGCAAGTGAATCCTGTTCCTGGCACCCTCTAGAGGAGCTCTGAGGTTTCGACTGGGGACCTTATTCGATTCCCGCCCTGAGAGGCAGGCTTATCGATGGGAACTCGCGGAGAGTTAGTCCGATCAGGGCGCCGAATTCGTCTTCATATCGGTTATCACGGTGGAACAGTCCGAGCGAGACAACCCAATTGTCGAAGGTGCGATGGACAGAATATTGCTGATACTCGAGAACCTTGTCATCAAATTCCCACCGGTGCTTGAATCCGGCACTCCATTTCTCGTTGAATCTATTGAAGGCTCCATACTCAAAGCGGATTGAGTCCTGTAATATAGGGTGGTCATTTAGAAAGCGGTGCCTCAGCGTTAGCTCAAGATTTTCACTGGGCATGTAGCGAAAGGAACCGACGATCTCGGTAAAGTCACCGACTTTGCTTAGCAGTGGGAATTGGGTCTCAAGTCCCATCTCAAGCCAAGGAACCGGATGAAAGTAGATCTCATTGTAAAGGTTTGAGAATTCGCGATCAAATTCCGGGTCTTCCTGAAACCAGTCGAGGTAGGAGTTGATGGACAACCATTCATGAGATCCACCGTCTCTTCTTGTGAGGAATTGATTTCGGACCCCAAGGCGCAGGATGGTCCAGTCTGCGAGGTCATCAATGGCAGTAAAGCGACCAACTCCGAGAGGGCGCGGGCGCGTACTCGCAGTGAGACGATCAATTCGGGGGAAACTCGAGTCCAATTCGTCAGTGGCGATCCATGAGGCTCCTATGTAGGGTTGGATGACGTGGAGGAGGTTATCGAGGCCAAGTGTTTTGCTCTGAACTTCCGGGAAATGCTGAGAAAATTTCGCAGAGGCATCAATTCCGAGGTAAAGGTGTCTCCGCTTCTCGCTTTCGCCGAGACCGTCAACGCTGCTGTAAACCGTAGTGCCCAAGCCGGCTCGAGGAACCAGATTGATACGGCTATCAAGGCTCATTGGCAGGGATGCTTCCTGCCAGAGGTGGAAGCGAGTGTAGCCGCGCTCGGAAAGGATGGTAGTGATCTCGTCGCTCCGAGGGTCACCGGGATCAAGAGTCGTTGCCTCCGCAGTGAGCTCGCGACGTGTGAAGTCGGGTAGCACTTCATTGTAGAGTCCGGCGATAAATTGCCCCTCGTGGAGTAACGGAGAGTCGAGAAAAGGCTGACGGATTTGGTCGAGAGCAAACTCGGGGAGGCGAGTATCAGTCTGGTAGAAGGGATTTGGCCGGACCCTGCCCCAGAGCGTCATGAGATTCCGGCCTCTCTGGTGCGTGAAAGCGAGAATGTTGTCCGGGGTTGGCTCTATCAGAAACGCCTCCGAGTCATAATCCTCAAGGTAAAATCGGTCGCTCAGGTAGGTGAGGTCTGCGTCGAGGTAGCTGTTCCCTCCCGTGACGAGGTTCCCAAGTTCAAGCCGATGACGCAGCTGTGCCCTGAAGCGATTCTCTGTGACTTTATCACGTGGAATCCCACTGCGGTCCAAAGTCGGGTCAAAATCATGAATGTGATAAAGTTTAAGCCACCCGAGGTTCGGATTTTCTTCCATTCGGGTATCAGTGAGGTCCAGGCCAGTTCCTATTCCCCGTTTCGATAGTATGTCGAGGTGCCATTGTGATAGTAGCCAGGCGTTGTCGTTCTCTCCGGTCACATGGTCCTTATCCCCACCCAGCATGAAGCCATAGCGATTAAGAAGGTAAGGTCCCCAATGGGAGCGGGCGCCCGGCACGAATCGGTAGCCGAGGCCCACGTCCAGGGTCTGGGAGAGGTAGGGAAGCCAGAACACAGGCTTATCCCCCGCGTAGAGTTTGACATCACGGAAAATGACCTTGTCTCCCGGAATCACGGTCGTTTTGGCAGCTCTAAGCCAGAAGTCCGGATCTTCAACGTCGTGAGTAGTGACACCTGCGTCCTCACCCAGAAATACGGTGCGTCCGTTTCTCTCGACCATCCGGAATTTGTCTGCCTCGAGAAGCATTGGGTCCATACCCACTCGAAGTCCGTCGCCCTCCAATCTCTCCTCCTCATACCAGAAGGACGCGGCCTTTCCGCGCTGGAGTATAGAGCCCTGATAAATCGTTACGTTTCCAGAAAATCTGACGACCTTATTCTTCAGGTCGATCACAATGCGGTCCGCAAAAAGCTGGATTCCATCGTCAGTGCGACACTGCATGTTTCCTTCATAGAAAATGCGCCCGCCGGGAGCGTCCCACCGGGTTTTATAGTTTTCGCCAGTCACCCGAAAATTTTGAGGAATGGAGGGGGCTGCTCCAAGGGGCTCGGGAGGCTTCTCTCGGCTGTTTCCCCCCGGGATCGAGAACAATTCAGCTCCTGACGGGGGTGGATCAATCTCTTGAGAAATGCCAGACGGGGAGGAGACCGCCAGAAGGCTACAGGAAAGGAGGGTAACCATCCGCGTCGGCAGAAGATTGGTGTTTTGCTGGCTCCAGCCTGTCCCATGACGCGAGGGCATGGTCTGATGGACTCTCATTAGACGGCTTGAAACAATCAAATTGTCTTGGAAATGGACTGATTACGGCAGGGGAAGCGCATTGGTTACCTCCTCCTGTCTTCTGGAGAAAAGCCGGGTGCCTTGGAATCGCAGATGCTATCTTCGGTTGGTCTCCGGGTGCACTCGAGTCAGGCGTGCCATTGGGAGAACCCCTCCCTGTGGGGGGCAATTCAAACAATAGGCACTCCCCATTGGGTTCGGCTGAAGTTGTCCTTGTTTCGTTACTTCTGCGCTGCATTCTGTTCTATAACCTCATGTCATGGCGGTTCCCCAAAGCACCATAGCCCTGATCTATGATTACGATCAGACCCTGAGCCCCAGCTACATGCAGGATGAGGTGCTCTTCCCAGAGTTTGGCATCGATCCCGCGCAGTTCTGGAGCCGGTGTAACTCGCTCGTGAAAGAAAACCAATGGGACGGCGAATTGGCGTATATGAAGTGCCTTCTCGATTATCTGCAGATGGACGGGGTGACCAATGCCCGGCTTGTGGAGTTGGGGCGCGGACTGACCTATTATCCGGGTGTGCCTGAGCTCTTCGATGAAATCCGGTCAGTTGTCCTGCGGCCTGAGCATCATGCGGTAGGAGTGAAAGTTGAACATTTCATTATTTCTTCGGGTCTCCGGGCTCTGCTTGAGGGCAGCAGTCTGGCGAAACATATGACTGCGATATTCGGCTGTGAGTTCGGGGAAGATCATGAGGGGAAGATCAGCTTTCCAAAGCGGACAGTCTCCCATACCACGAAGACTCAGTTTCTGTTTAGAATCAACAAGGGAATGCTGAAGCATGGGGATGATGTGAATGATCACATGCCACCTGAGTTGCGACCGATTCCTTTTGAAAACATGATCTACATAGGGGATGGGCCGACTGACGTTCCCTGCTTTACAGTTATGAAGAGGAATGGAGGACATTCCATTGCTGTTTATAATGCGCAGGATACGAGCGGGCGAAGTTTCCAGAAGTGCTATCAGTTGTGCACTTATGCTGACCGGGTGAAACACATCGCCCCTGCGGACTATCGTAAGGGAAGCCACCTTCGGAATCTTCTTGAGGGAATGGTGAGTGAGACAGCAGACCGAATTATGGAGCGTCGGAGGGAAGAAAGGGACAATGCTACCGTTGCTGCGCCCGGGTTTTAACCTGCTTCAATATCTGCAACGTCGGTATAAACATCATGCGAGCAGAGACTCATTGCTGAAAGATGGCTGATAGAGAGCACTATCATTTCATTGGCGTTTGCGGCACAGCGATGGGGGCCGTCGCCTCTGCCATGAAGGCCAGAGGAGCTAAAGTGACGGGATCGGATGAGAAGGTTTATCCGCCCATGTCGACCTTCCTTGAGAACAGTGGAGTGGAGATCTTTGAGGGTTACCGAGCCTCAAATGTGCCTCAAAGCGCAGACGTGATTGTGATTGGGAATACAATCAGCCGGGGTAATGAGGAAGCCGAAGAGGTCCTGAACCGGAGACTTCTTTACCAAAGCCTGCCAGAGGTGCTGAAGGAGCAGTTTCTGAGGGGAAAACGGAATTTTGTGGTGGCAGGCACACACGGCAAGACGACAACCGCGGCCATGCTTGCGTGGGTGCTTAAAGAAGGAGACCGTGACCCGGGGTACATGATAGGGGGAATTCCTGCCAATCTTGGTCAGGGGGCCTCTTTTACAGATTCTGAATTTAACGTGCTGGAGGGTGACGAATACGACACTGCGTTTTTTGACAAGCGATCAAAGTTTCTTCATTACCTTCCGGAGCTTGCAGTGATCAATAATATTGAATTCGATCATGCGGATATTTATGGGTCACTTGAAGAGATCAAGCTGAGCTTCCGAAGGCTTCTCAACATTGTGCCCGGGGTAGGTTTGGCCGTCGTCAATGGAGACGACCCCAACGTGATCGATGTGGCCGAGAAATCGCCTTGTCCAGTGCGGACCATAGGCATGAGCGAGGGCTGTGAATGGAGGATCGAGAATCCTGTCTATCAAACAGAGGGAAGCAGTTTTCATCTTGCTGGGGAAGACTACTTTATCCCCATGGTAGGGGAATTTAATGTCCGTAATGCGGCGATGGCAGTAGCAGGGGGGATATTCGCCGGTTTGAGGCCGGATCAAATCCGAAAAGCTTTTACGAGCTTCAAGGGTATTGCTCGCCGCCAGCAGCTACGTGGGGAGGTTCGGGGAGTGAGGGTAATCGATGATTTTGCTCACCACCCGACAGCTATCAGGCTCGCCATCAAAGCCTTCCGGCAGCAGTATCCGGATTCCCGGATTTGGGCCATATTCGAGCCCCGGTCCAATACGACCAGGCGCAATATTTTCCAGAAGGAGCTTGCGGAGGCATTGGCAGGCGCTGATCGCGCGGTTGTGCCAGCCATCGCCGATCCGGGTAAATTTGCGGAGGATGAAAGGCTTGATCCAGAGCAGCTTGTTCGGGATGTAGTATCTCTAGGTGGGGAGGCAGCTTATATTCCCAGTGTGGGTGAGATTGCGAGGTATGTTGCGATGCACGCCGAACAGGACGACGTTGTCGCGGTTCTCAGCAATGGAGGATTCGGCGGGCTACATGAAATCCTGCTCTCAACGCTGGGAGAGAGACATTAGAGGAACAAGACCGGAGGGTCGTCTTGAGGTCACGGGAGAGGTTGCAGGCGACACTCTCGACCCTGTGTTTCAGACAGAGAGGTCATCTTTTTCGCCCGCGAGTCTTCTGTTGAGTCGGATAGAGAGACCAAGTGCAGATATCTGCTTGATGAGCCCGTGATGCCTAGAAGCGACCTCAGCAAGGGCGGGTTCGCGGTATCTCGCCAGAATATAACGGCCGATTTCCGCGAAGAAACCGTTCATTTGGCCCTCCAGTGAGTTCAGTTCCAAGCGATTGTGAGACAAGTCACGATTCGCCTTGCCTAGATTTTGATAGCTGCCGAGGGTCTCTCCGCGAATTGAAGTGCGCTTGGTTTCGATCTGGATTTCAAGATCCTTGAGGGAGTTTTCAGCAGCCTCGATTTCGGTGAGGACCGCATCGCGGCGCTCCCGCAGACTCTTGAACTTGTTCTTAAGGTGGAGAAGCTCTTTTTTTGAGGCGGCTATTTCTGGCGCGTCCCCGGACCCTTCCGCAATGAGAACTTCGAGCTTGGCCTTGATGCCCTCATGCTGCCTTCGAATTGATCTGGCCTCGGATATGACAACCTCATGTTCAGACCGTAGCCGCTCACCGGACTCTTTCATTTTGTCCCTCTCCTCGACAAGGGACTTGGTGCTGTCAACGACCATCCCAAGCAATTCTTCCCGTTGATCCTGTGACTTTTGCAGGTCTTCATTAGCGACTTCGATTTCGCTGACGAGTTCCTTGTGCTTCATGGACAAGCGCCGCAGGTTCCAGTATTCTGCGGAAAGTTCTTCGACGTGCTCTGTCTCTGCCCAGGTAAGCTGGCCAAGAACCTCTTCCGCTTCCCGGAAAAGATGGAATTCTGTTGCTGCTTGGGTTGCGTGGCGCCTCCGCATCGAGATACCGAACGTCTGCGCGATGCGCCAGATGAAGTAGCGAGACTGGGTCATTGTTTTCCAATACTCACAGGGGGCAGGGATGCCCCATGCAATGGAGAGAGGGGGCTACTTCTTGAGGTTTTTCTGCAGGTTGCTCACTACGCTGAAATCTTCGAGGGTAGTAATATTTCCTGTCACTCCACCAGTGGCGACCAGCTCCTTGAGAATACGACGCATAATTTTTCCGGAGCGCGTTTTAGGCAAGGCCGGGGTGAGGTGAATTTCGTCTGGGCGAGCGATCGCTCCGATAGCTTTGGCGACATGTCCCTTAAGAGTCTTCTCGGTTGTTTTTGCGGCACGAACTCCCTCCTTAAGCGTTACGAAAGCAACGACTCCCTGGCCCTTGATCTCGTGAGGGCGCCCCACTACTGCAGCTTCCGCAACATCTGGATGGGATACGAGAGCGCTTTCCACCTCGGCCGTTCCGAGTCGATGACCAGATACATTCAGAACGTCGTCGAGTCTTCCCACAATCCAGAAGTTCCCATCCTTATCGGTCCGGGCCCCGTCTCCAGCGGTGTATATCCCCTTAAAGTCGTTCCAGTAGGTTTTACGGTAGCGGCTCCTGTCACCGTAAATTGTCCGGAGCATGGAAGGCCACGGCTTACGAATGACCAGTCGTCCGCCCTCATCAGGGCCGCACTCATTGCCCTCTTCATCAAGAATTGCAGCGTCTACGCCGAAGAAGGGAAGAGTGGCTGTGCCCGGCTTGGTTGGGGTGCAGCCGGGGAGTGGTGATATCATGATGGACCCGGTCTCGGTCTGCCACCATGTGTCAACTATTGGACAGCGCTTCGATCCGATTTTTTCATAGTACCACATCCAAGCCTCAGGGTTGATGGGTTCTCCAACCGTTCCCAGAAGACGCAGGGAGGAAAGATCGTGGCGGTCAGGAAACTTGTCCCCTGCCTTGATAAAGGCTCTTATCGCTGTGGGTGCGGTGTAGAATGTGGTGACGCCATATTTCTCGATAATATTCCAGAAACGACCGAAATCCGGGTGGTTCGGAGCTCCCTCATACATGACCTGCGTTACCCCGTTGGCAAGAGGTCCGAAGACTATATAGGAGTGTCCGGTGATCCATCCAACGTCTGCAGTGCACCAGTAGACGTCGTCATCCTGCATATCGAAGATATATTTACAGGAAGTATAACTTCCGACCAGATATCCCCCACTGGAATGCAGAATTCCCTTCGGTTTGCCGGTCGATCCCGATGTATACAAGATAAAGAGAGGGTGTTCGCTGTCGAACCCCTTTGGGGTGTGAGAGGGCGATACTTTTTCGGCTTCCTTGTGCCACCAGACATCCCTTCCTCGCCGCATGTTTATCTTTTCTCCGGTTCTCTGGTAGACGATACAGCGCTTGACCCCTTTGTATTTCTGGAGTGCTTCATCGACGCTCTTCTTGAGTTCGACGATCTTACCGCGTCGGTAGCCTCCATCGGCGGTAACTACGGCAGTGGCGCCAGAGTCTTCCAGACGATCTACGATAGATTCAGCGGAGAAGCCCCCGAATACCACGGAGTGAACAGCGCCGATCCGGGCGCAGGCCAACATGGCAATCGCGGCTTCAGGAACCATGGGCATATAGATCAGGACCCGATCCTTCGCCTTGACTCCATTGGCCTCGAGGACATTGGCAAAGCGGCACACCTCCTGATGAAGCTGGTGGTACGTAAGAACTCTTTGGTCTCCCGGTTCACCTTCCCAGATGATAGCAGCCTTGTTTTTGCGGCCGTTAGTAAGGTGACGGTCCACGCAATTTTCGGCAACATTGAGGCGCGCTCCGGTGAACCACTTAGCGAATGGAGGATTCCAATCGAGGACCTTTTTCCAGCGCTTCTGCCAGTGGAGCTCTTTGGCTTCGCGGGCCCAGAAAGAGGCCGGCTTTTCGATCGATTCCCGATACATCCGCCTATACTGGGCCATGCTGGAGATTCGGGCCTTCTTCGAGAATTCCCGGGAGGGTTTGAAAACGCGGTTTTCGGAGAGGTGGCTCTCAATCTTCTTACTCATGTGCCTGACTTGAAAGTTGCCGTCCCGAGGTGTTTAACCAACAGGATGACCAGTTGCAAGGCAGGGAGCTGGATCAGGCCTCGGCCGGAGGATCAAGGCTGAGCAGCTCGACCTCGTGGTGCTCAAGATGTCGCCAACGGCCGGGGCGCAGCTCTGGGTCGGTAAGACGGCCAATTCTTATCCGGAAAAGCTTCTCGACCTCATATCCAAGAGTTTTGAACATTTCGCGGATCTGTCGCTTTAGGCCGGTTTCCAGTATGATGGAGACGCGGCGTGGGGACAGCCTTTTGATAGATTTTGCCCGGGCATATCCCTCCGGGGTTTGAACTCCTGCTACGAGCTTCTTCAGGATCGGGTAATCGATTGAGCTTGTCAGAGTAACACGATATTCCTTCTCAACCTTGTTACTTGGATGGGTCAGGCGGTTAGCGAGGTCCCCGTCATTGGTCAGAACTAAAAGGCCTTCCGAATCCCGGTCAAGTCGGCCAACGTGGTTCAAATGGGAAAACTTTGGGGGCAGCAGTTCATAGATCGTTGCTCTTTCCAGCTCATCGTGTTTCGAGCACACATACCCCCGTGGTTTTTTCAGGAGGATCGTTGTGGTTTTCTTCGGAGAAACTCTTTTGCCTTCGACCCGTAGGATGTCGCCCTCCTGTATGCGGGTGGCTGGGTTAGTGCAGGCCTCTCCGTTAAGAGTAACGCCACCACGTTGGACCAGTGCGTCGCACGCGCGGCGTGATCCTAATCCGCAGGAGGCAAGGAACTTGTTCAGGCGAGTGCCCTCAAGCATGAGACGACTTTGTGACAGATAAGGCGGAACCTTCCGGTCCCGCCCTTTTCAAAAACTACAATCTGAAGAGAGAGCAAGGCGAGGTTCCTAGCCCTCAGACTTGGTCTTGGGCAGGCCCACCGGGCTTTGTCCCTCTTTCCACTGCCCACGCTCCTTGAGAATCTTGACGCGCTCGAAGCGTTTCAGGACGGAGCGATTGCCGGTGGATCCACCGCTGGTTTTAAGGCTGTTATGCTTGGACATGGAATCAAACCCTGAGTGGGGGGCGGGACGCTAGTTTGAATTCCCAAATTTGGCAAGGGGGAAGTCCAATCGGGCCTCAACAGCCTGCGAATTAGATCATTCCGAGCTTCATCTTACCTTCCTCCGTGATCATATCCTGGTTCCAGGGCGGATCCCATACGAGCTCAACCCGGGCATCTTCAATCTCCTCAACCGTCATGATGCGTGCTTGAGCGTCGGCAGCAATAGCGGGGCCCATGCCGCAACCAGGCGCCGTCAGAGTCATCTTGACGTTCACGACCTTTTTATCTTCCTCGTCGTCCACCGTGCAATCGTAGACCAGTCTCAGGTTCACAATATCTACCGGAATTTCCGGGTCATAGACCTGTTTAAGCTGATGCCAGATCTGCTCCATCAAGGGAGCGGATTTCATTTCCTCGTCCTTCTGAGCCTTTTCCTGATTGGCCGCCTGATCGATGCCAAGGGCATCTGCATCGTTCGAAGAGATTCTGGCGAGTCCGGCCGAGGTGGCCACCGTATAGGTACCCCCGAGGCTCTGGGTGATCACGACTGGCGTTCCAGTAGGGAGAGAAATGGTATCACCAGAGGGAATCTGAATGGCATCGACATCGCGGGTAAGAGGGATTTCCTGGTTCATGGGAGACGGATGTGGCGGGTTCTATGACTATTCCTGATCACCTTCAAGTGGGACGATCTTAATATTGCCCTGCTGTTGGCTGGAAATCGATTGGGCGAGGGTAGGTGTGGTGGCCTTGTCTTGCTGCTCGCGGTTCTCGCCGAGAGCGTTGTGAAGAGCGCCTTCGACGAGTTGGCCACAATGAATTTTCATCGGAGGCAGCGGCCCGAGATCTCCGGTCAGGTCATCAGGGGAAAGTTTGCGGGCATCTTCAACGGATTTGCCCTTCAGGAGCTCGGTTGCCATTGAGGCTACAGCGATCGCGGTTTGACATCCGAAGGATTGGAAGGAGGCCCGGTCGATAACCTTCTTGCCATCTTTCTCCGTGAACTTCAGCCACATCCGCAACATGTCCCCACAATCTGCCGAGCCTGCCGTGCCTACGCTATCAGCATCTTCCATCTCACCCACGTTCCGGGGGTTGGCCATGGCCTCACGAGCTTTGTCCTCGAAATTGCTCATTTCTATCTGAAAGAAATCATGATGCTCCAAAGGTTTAAACGAGAAAATAAGGCTCGTGGGATGATTGGAGGTGGATCTGAGAAGAGGATGAACAGAAATGGAGTCTGCCGCAGTCTTTCATCAGTCTTGCAAGATGTCTCGAGGGTCTTTTGAATCGCGAGGTGTCAATCTGATGGGGTTCCGCGCAGGATTCACAGGGAGATGCTTGAAACGAGGGAATTTAAGGCAGAATCTTGCGCAGGGAGGACTCTCCTTGAGGCGAGGCTGCAAATCCAGATTGAATACCGCGATGGGATACGGTTCGAGTGATGAAGCATAAGCACCAGGGCCGTGAGATTCGAACCAGCTTTAAAATGCGCGGTCTCGGCGCGCTGCTGGGGTGGCTCTTGCGGTTATACGCGGTGACGCTTCGCATCAAGGTTGTGGATCACTGCGGACTCACCGACCGGGGAAAGCATGAGAAGCCGCTATTGTGGTGTCTCTGGCATAACCGGATCGCGGGAACGCTGATGGCACGCCGTCGTGTCTTCGGTTGGCGGAAAGGGGCCGTCCTGACCAGTGCCAGCCACGACGGAGCGGGGCTGGCGGCGGTGGCAAAAGTGATGGGTCTCGAGGCGGTCCGAGGGTCAAGTTCCCGGCGGGGCTCAGCAGCATTGAGGGAAATGGTACGGGCGGTGGGGCGTGGTCTGGATATATGTGTGACCCCGGATGGACCGCGTGGGCCGAGGTATCAATTGAGTCCAGGCCTGATCAAGCTGGCTCAGATGACGGGATCCCCGGTAATGGCCGTCCATATCCACTTCGGATCTGCGTTTCGGTTCAAGACGTGGGACCGCTTCGTTTTACCCCTTCCCTTTAGTAAACTGACCATCATTTTTGACGAGCTGCTTGATGTGCCGCGGCAGATGGATGACGATGCCTTTGAAGCCAAACGCATTGAGGTTGAGAATTTGATGCGCAGTGGAGCAGATGACCTAGATTTGCCAAATAAATGACCATTCTGAACGGGAAAGAGATAGCGGCTGATGCCCTTGCAGGGTGCCGGGAACAAGTGCAGGACCTGGAGGCCCGGGGAGTGACCCCGGGCTTGGCGGTAGTTATCGTCGGAAAGGACCCTGCCTCTCATGTCTACGTCGGGTCCAAGGTGAAAACCTGTGCGGATCTGGGAATTTACTCGAGACGGATTGAGTTGCCGGAAGAAACAAGCCAGAAGGAAATACTTGAGGTTGTTGCCGGGCTCAATGCGGATCCTTCAATCCATGGGATCCTCGTGCAGTCCCCACCGCCGCCCCATATCAATGAAGAAGAGATCATCCGGCTGATCGATCCGGACAAGGATGTGGACGGGTTTCATCCTGTCAATGTTGGCAAGCTCGTCATGGAAGACGACAGTGGGTTTGTCCCCTGCACTCCTCAGGGATGTATCCACCTGCTTGAAAGGGCGGGGATTGAAATCAGTGGTGCTAACGCGGTAGTGATCGGTCGCAGCATGATCGTGGGCAAGCCCATGGCCCTTCTTCTCATGGGCAGGGGAATCAATGCCACCGTTACGGTGGCACATTCACGAACCAAGGAACTTGCCCAGGTCTGTCGGGAGGCGGATATCCTGATTCCAGCCATTGGCAGCCCTGAATTCGTGACCGCAGATTTCGTAAAAGAGGGGGCGGTCGTCATTGATGTTGGGATCAACCGCTTAGAGGACTCGTCTCGGAAAAGAGGCTACAGGCTCGTTGGGGACGTGGCCTACGAGGAAGTAGCCCCCAAGTGTCGTGCTATCACGCCGGTGCCAGGTGGAGTGGGGCCGATGACGATTGCTATGCTCATGAGCAATACGATCAAGGCAGCCCGATCTTCCGGAGGTCCGGGAGTGGTGGGGTGAGCCGTATTCTTGTCTACTGTGCCCTGAAGACCAGCTGGAGACCTCGGGAAGACCAGTAATTGACGAGGCGTTTCTGAATGAAGCTCGGGTCCTCAGTTGGAAAGGCAGGCATTTTGTTCCGAGGAGAGAGGCCCTGAATTTTTGCAAGATGGGCGGAGGTCTTTGCCCGGCGCTCTGCTCCACCGTGAAGATGATAGTGAACCAGCAGAAGGGCTGTGGCGTAGGGCAGGTAGGCATTCCCGCCCGGTTGGCTCTGTGAGACTTTGATCCAGTCCTGATGGCTAAGGGCGAGAATCGAGGGAACTGGAACAAGGTGGAAATGTTCTCCTACCTTGTTCCTGCTGATTGCACGGCGCAGATGATTCCGGATAAGGCTATCGAGGTCCCTGAACAAATACCATCCGCCTCCCTGGTGGCATACGGAAAAGTATTCTGCGATCCCTTCGGTAAACCAGGAGGGAAGGCGCCAAAGACTTGCAGACATGCTCGCATGGACGAGCTCATGGACGAGTAGACCTTCGTCGGGCTGCGCCTGAAGTCTTGAGTTTTCAGTCTGGGGAGGAGCCAGAAAATAGTCTGAGCGAATGAGGACCTGCTCCTTGTGGCCGTCCCACCATCCTACCGCTCCTTCGTCGCCACCAGCTTTCACGAAACTGGTCTCGTCCTTGCAAAGAATGATGTCAGTAATGCTTTTTCGGGGAGAGTTCCAGAGGCGCAACGGATGAGACTTTATGAGTTGAGGAACAGACTCCACTACCCTCGCAAACCGGGTAAGATCTTGGCGTCCGATTCTGGTTTCTGCCACCATCCGGAAATGGGGGCTTTCCACGACCAGAGATCCGTCTTCGGTTTTATCGTTAATCCTGAGATTGACCGGTTTTGCCTTGAAGGATCTTGGCCACGCTCCCACGGGCGTCTCTCCGGGCCTCTGTGCGAGGAGCGAAACAGGAAAAATTAACAGAATCAGGAAGCGGTAAAGCACTGCAAACCCTCGATGCTGAATGGTCTGGACACAAGGCATTCGGGCTTAAATCGAGTTTGCGGGGTTGGAGTCTGTAGAATCTCCCCTTTACAGGACCAAGAAAGGGACCTTAGGTATGCGCCCTCAGCGGAGAGGTGGCTGAGTCCGGTTTAAGGCACACGACTCGAAATCGTGCGTAGGGTTAAACCTACCGTGGGTTCGAATCCCACCCTCTCCGCCATCCTTGCTTCGCTGAGAAGGTAAAGAGTTCACTCGTCGTGCATCCGGGTGCACTGTCGAAGTTCGCTTGGCGTGTTAGCGTTCAATTGTTCTTCGTCAACGGCCCATTGACAGAATGAGGGAAAGGTTTCCACTGGGGAGTCCCGTTCGGGCATTGCGGCGTCAATTTTGCGCTAAAGAAAGAACAAGGTGCCACAAGACGGCACTTGTCCTCCCTAGTAGCATCCCCTCGATGAAAAGCACTTTCTGCAAACGCTCGCTTCTTCCTGTCCTCGCCGGGGCGGTGGTAGCGTTTCCTGCGGCCAGCTTGGCCGTAACGATTGATATTTCCAGTGCCTTCGGCACGGTGGCCCCTGACACACGTGGAGGGCCCAATTCAACGACAGCGCAGTGGGATACGTGGGCCGAACCGGGAGGTGCTTCCGGCGTGATTACGAATCGCGCCGCGGAGGTTGGATCCGGATTCTGGACTACCAACAACAACGAAGATCACATCAGCAATTCTCTGAATTTCTATTCTGGTCAGGGATCAGTGAATGAGACCATCACGTTTGGAACTAATGGAGTTGTTGGAACGGGTTTCACCACTATCATCCTTCAGGGACAGACTCTCTTTGGAGACTTTGGAACGACCCTCGGGTTTACACCCATCAATGGTATTCTTCCGGGTGTGGTTCAGGGACCCAATGCTGCCGGTGGGGCTCAGTTCCTTGCCAGATATGAAATTCCCGGAAATGCTGAAGAGTATTCGGTGAATATGGTCACTGGTCCATTTTCGTTCGTTTCTTTTGGAAACTTTGAGGTCGATACTTACTGGTCAGAAACAGGGTTTTCCTCGGACACTGCGGTTGTTCCTGAGCCAACTAGTGGTCTGCTCGCTCTGAGTGCGGCGGGCTTGTTTGTTCTGCGTCGGCGTCGCAAGTAGAAAGCCCGTTGGAACGGGCGGATGATCAGCGTCGCCCTAATTTCCTTTCAAAAGAGCGGCTCTGGCATTCGCCAGAGCCGCTTTTTTCTTCAACAGAAGGTTACAAACTCTCAGACATCTTGAGCCTTGGGTCACCATCGAGCATTCACAATTCTGGAGCTGCTGATCGTAATCAGTATCCTAGCGGTGTTATCCGGATTGATCTTTGTTGGAGTATCCCAGGGATTTAAAGCAGCCGGGAAAGCACAGGATATGTCTCTCGCCCGGGACTTAACCACCGGGTTTCAGGCGACTGCGGCTGATGGCAATGGACGATATCTCCCAGGGTATGATCGACGAGTTGACGAGGTTACCTTAAAAAATGGTCGAGTGGTTGCTGGGCCGACTGCGAATCGCTACCCCTTCCGGCTCGCCCGTGAGATGGGAGCTACCATACATGAGGTGGCTTTAGTGGGAGAAGTCAGGAAGCAGATTGATTCATCAAACGATTATCTTGTCAGCCTCTACCCCGCTTTTGGAATCAATCATTACTTTGTGGGAGGGGATGTTCAGGCAGATGGGAGTGTCTCGCATCGTGCTGAGTGTGTGACGAGGACCGAACAAGCTTCGGAATCGATTATTGTTTTTGCGACGGCGGCGTCCTTCCGGGATAACGGTGATACCATCAACGGTTATAACACTCTTACCCCACCGTTTCTTACCACCCGGATGTGGGCGCCCGATACCTGGGAGCTTGGAGCGAACCCCAATGACTACGGTCACCTCGATGCGCGGCATGGAAGAAAAGTGGTTGCCTCTTTTCTTGATGGGAGCATCCGCTCTCTCGATGTGGAAGAGATGCGCGACATGCGGCTTTGGAGCGTAAAGGCTGCGATGAATAACGATTCAGATTACAAGATTCGCCGCTCGAGGCGTGGGCGGCTTTAACTCCCGATAATTATGATTAAACAATATCGCTGGGTGCCTATAGCGGCCCTTCTACTGATTGCTTCCAGCGCCAGCGGGGAGCTTCTCTACACAAATTATCTATTGCCTTCCTTCGCAGATAATCCGGACACTGAGTATTCAGGATGGGATATCTTTTACGCAGCGAACACGAGCCCGAACTATCCAGATTTTGCGGCTCCCAATGGCATCTATGATTCAGCATCGGTCCTTGGGTTTACGCCGCCTCCCGGAGCGAGTCCTCTTGACCCCTCGGCCTTCTGGCATGCTCAGAATCCGACGATCACTCAGACAGTCCCGGGAATTGCCTTTATTATTGCCCCGACCATTACGGGGAACATTTACAGTTTTCGAGGGCCCACATCTTTTGTTTTAGAAGATGAAACTCCATTCCCAGTCGGGACTGTAGTCTTTCAGTTTCAGACAGCAGGTAATCTGGTAGATTTTAGCAGCATCGCACTCGCCTACGACGATGGCGGAACAGAAGTCATTCTGAATCCTGACGAATATATTCGGGAATATGAGAGTGATACCTCAGGGTTTGGAGGTTCAGGGAATCGTAATGCTCTCCAGTGGGACCTCAGGGGGAGGAACGTAAGTTCCTACCGGATTATATGGAGAGCGAGCGGGTCCAGCATGAGCCTTCAGGAGGTGTCGTTGGATACGTCAGCTGATTATGCGTTGGTAGTTCCCGAGGCGCGTACCTGGGAGGGTATTGGGAGTGCAAACTGGAGTAACGCTACGAACTGGGCGGAGGGTTCTCCATCGCAGGACTTTGGTAATGTTCGCTTTGCGAATGATGGAGATGTGAGAATCGCGATGTCTTCCAGCCAGACTGTTGGAGAATGCGTGTTTGACACGTCAAGCGATGTCACGATTGAGAATACTTCTACGTTCGTTTCGAATACGGGACTTTTCACGCGACCAAGCTCAACCGGAACCTATACCATCGAGGGTGAATTCGAGATGTGTGCCTACAATCTGTTTGAGATTGAAGGAGGAGAGGTGGTTATCGAGGGAGCCATTTCAGGTGCTTCTGGGCTCCGTAAGGAAGGAGAAGGTGTCATGATCCTGAGGGGGGATAACTCCTTTGGTTCTGTGAGTGGTGGCATTGGTTGCACTGGGGGAGAGCTTCGGATTGAAGGGGTCAATCAGTTTACGAGTAGCGCGTCGGTCCTGCGAGGAGATCTGGTGCTGGCAGGCCCGGCCCCTGTGGACTCTCCAGGAACCTTGGGGAACGCTAGTTCCGATGTGGCAGTGGGGGCGGACAGCGGAGTTTTTGGGGGGATTACGACTCCCGCTCGTCTCATCATCGAGGGGAATCATGAGATTGCGCGTGGTATCGCTTTTGCGGCGGGAATCTTCGATAAGCGCTTGGGCGCTCGCGGGACAGGTGCGGAAGCTGCCGAGTTTAGTGGAGCGGTGACCTTACGCCCAGATTCCGCGGAGACTAAGCTCTTCGCAGAGGGGGTTTCGGATCTGGTGAACTTTTCAGGGAATATCTCGGGTGGGGATGCGTCTCTCACGATGGAGATTAATCCAGACGGAGCGGAGGGAACTGTCCGATTTTCCGGAGCTGACAAGACCTACGAGAACACGACTTTTGTGCGTGGGGGAGTTCTCGAGCTCGCGCTTGGGACAAGGATCAGCGGGGAGGTTGTCCTGGAGTCGGATACGGCAGGGCGAGCGGTCGCGAGAGGATCAGGAGTTTTCGGTGGTGGTATAGAAGTTACTGAAGGAGGGCTGATTGCCCCCGGGATAGGTGTAGGAACACTGGTGAGTAGCAGTCAGAATTGGGACGCAGGCGGAGCGTGTGAGATAGAGATTAAGGATTCAGGGGCGGGGCCGGGGATTGGCTGGGATCTTATCTCGATAGACGGAGTGCTTGGGCTCTCTGCGACTCCAGAGACCCCTTTCGTGATTAACATTCGTTCGCTGACAGCGTCCGGAGAGAGCGGTCCCACGGCAGGGTTTTCTCCGACGCAGGAATACTCGTGGAAGATTGTGGAGACAACGGATGGAGTGAATGGATTTACAGGGGATGAATTTATAATACGGAGGGATGGCTTTAGCGGTGGGACGGAGGGAGTATTCGCGGTAACTTTCGAAGAGGGTGACAGTGCTATTCACCTTACCTACACGCCCGTAACTGGGGGTTCCACGGTTCAGACTTGGCTGGCGGAAAACTTCACTGCAGAGGAATTAAGCGACACTTCGATTTCAGGGTGGGGTGCTGACGGGGACTCGGATGGCCTTCCGACACTATTGGAATATGCACTGGGAGGTAACCCAAAGAGTCGTGATACAGATCTGGCTCCAGTGCTGGGAATTGGATCACCGGCTGGAAATGCCGATGGTTTACGTCTTACTCTGACCTTTAACAGACTAATTAATCGGGCGGATATTGATTATCGTGTTCAGGCTGCAGATTCTCTAGATGGAGACTGGATCGCTATCGGGGAGATCCTAGGAGGGGGAGATCCTGTCGGATTGAATGGGGGAGCGGTCTCAAGTGAGACTGCCAATGGTGCTACCCAGAAAGTGACATTCGCCGACTCTGTCCGAGTGGAAGAAGCGGTAAAACGCTTTATCCGCCTTCAGATTACGAGGCGTCCTTAATACAAGGAGGGGATGAACGTTGCGCCACGCCGCAAGGAAAGGGGGTGCTACAACTTTTCGTTGTCAAAGACTCTAGGAGCGAGCTGCTCTGCCGGTAGAAGAGACAACATGCAAGGGAGAGCATTGCTCAGGACGAGCAGAACAGAGTTATTCTGTGAAGCCCTCAACAAGATTTCTCACCGCATCCTTCTCCAGGGCTTCCCCCTTCTGGACCTTTTGCGCCATGGAGAAAGTCGAGCGGATCAAAGAGCTTCCTTCGACTTCCTTCTTGTATGAAATGGTTTCATCTTCCCGGAGGACTTGGCGCCATTCTGTCCTGACCTCCTGCCAGAAGTCCTTGGTGGCTTCCCAGTATTTCTCGGCCTTGCTGAAATCCTCCTGATCGTAGCGGCGGTAGATGTTGAGCCCGGTCTCATGGCAAAGGAACCTGTTCTCTGCTTTGATCCACTTCCTGTTTTCCTGTTCATGCACCCATCCTTCGGGAGTAATGACGTGGCGGTTCACGGCGCGCAGAATATCGTAATCGCTCCGCTTGGTGTATTCCCTCCTGGGAAGTGGTCGGGAGGTGTCTTGGCTTGTCCATGCGCTGCGGTTCCCCTCATGGGTCCATTTGCCCCAGCTCTCATATCGTGGGCTGTCGTCAACTTGGGTCACCAATTGGGTCCATGTGCCCTTGATCTCTGATGCTGCCAAGGTGCGTTTCTTCCAGGTGCGGTCGCCTTGATATTCCACCATGACTGGGTCCTCGTATTTCCATACCTGCCCCCAGTGCTTTACGACCTGCATGACCGGGCCGACCTCGGCGAGGAGAATGTGCTGAAGGACGATGAGGTTTTCATGATCTTCGACAACCTTGACGATTTCGAGGGCATCAGCCCGGTAGGGCTTTTTCAGTTCGTAGCCTGCAACGAGTGGGACGGTTTCCTTGAAGGTGAATTCGACATCGAATTTGCCAGACATGGCGAGAATGGCCTTGCGATCTTTCTCAAAGCTATTCGCTTCGGCAGCCTTGCTTGTGGCCACGGGCCCAAGAGCGAGAACTCCGGTGAGGACTATCATGAGTCTCTTCATACAAAATAATTGTATGCGCGCTTGAGCGGCGGGCAAGCCATGTATTGATTGTGAATTGACGCTGAATTGTCGGGAGCGCCTGAAATGCCTGGATAGGAAGCTCCTCTCGACTTCTTTACAAGGGAACCTGCTAACAGAAGGATCTCGCTGCAATTGCGGTTTTGTCCTTCGGGTAGGATTGGGCTACAACCTTCCCGATGAGGGTCAGAGAGTTAAACCGCAATGAGTGGGAGCAAGTCGCCATGATGATACACTCCTCAACCAACGCGTGGTATCAATCGAATCTAAATCGTTCGATATTTGATGAAGACGATTCCTCCGGATGCTTGATTTTCCCGGAGGTATATGAGGCTCTCGATCCGCACTGCTGTCTCGTGGCAGAGGATGAGGACGGGAGCATGATGGGATCGTGTTTTTATCATCCCCGGGAAACCCATGTTTCATTGGGAATCATGAATGCTCACCCGGATCATACCGGCCGGGGGGTCGCGGCTACATTGCTTGCCGAAGTTGTGCGCCGAGCCGGTAATCTTCCAGTACGGCTGGTCTCGAGTTGCATGAACCTTGATTCGTTCTCTCTTTACACACGGGCAGGATTTACTCCCGGGGAGCTTTATCAGGATATGTATATTCCCTCTGGAAAGGTGTTGCCAGAGACTCCGGAGGGAGGAGAGAGAATCAGGGAGGCCTCGGCAGAAGATATTGAGGCAATGGTGGACTTAGAAGAGGAAGTGAGTGGAATTCGGCGAACAAAGGATTTTCAATTCTTTATCAGGAATGACCAGAAAATCTGGAAGACACTTGTGCTCGAGGGCCCGAATAAGAGCATTGAGGGCTTTCTAGGCTCCGTCAGCCATCCCGGAAGTACTATGCTTGGGCCCGGAGTGATGCGTAGCGAAACAGCAGCGCTCGCTCTTATTCACGCACAGCTGGTGGGCATGGACGGGCATCAGCCGGTTTTCCTTGTGCCGGCGCGGTCGACCAACCTCGTTTCTTCTTTGTATCAGTGGGGTGCGAGGAATTGCGAGTTGCACGTCGCCCAGGCGAAAGGAGTGGTTACGCCTCCCAGCGGGATCACAATGCCGACGTTCATGCCGGAGACCAGCTGAGTGGTTACCTGAAGGTGTATTTGCCATTGGCAACATGAACATCCGGGGGAGTCTTGATGCGCTCAAAATAGTCATAGCCTTCCTGGAGGTTGTTCCAGAAGGGAGACCATTTGTTGGATCGTTTCCTTGCGAGGCGCTGAGTGGTCATACGAAAAGGAAAGCAATGAACCCGAAAAAATGGCTGACCTTCGGCGAGGGCTGCATGACAGAGGGAGTAGATTTCCTCGATCCCCGGGTCGGTCATCGCGAAGCACCCGATTGAGACCCGGTTACCATGAATCATCAGATGACTCCCGGTTCTGTCATGGTGTCGGTCCTAGGCGTTAGGGTAGCCGAGATTGAAAGAAAGGTGAAACCGGCTGTGAGGATTCATCTGCCGCGGGGGAACGTAATAAAAACCTTCGGGTGCTTGAAGATCTCCTTCGCGCTCCTTAGGGCCAAGATCACCTGACATTGCGGCGATCGGGTAGGTTTTGAAGAGTTTGAAGGTTCTTTTCCAGGATTCCCTGACGAACAGTTCCAGCAGGCCCTCTTCTTTAAGGATCCGGATAAATACTGGGTTGCCGAAGCGCATCCCACGCACCGCCAACTTAGTGGATAGTCTCGGTCGGACTCGCTCGATAGCGTCACGGGAACGCTTCGAGGAAGGAGGGCTGAACATGGCATTCTGTCCGGAATGAAGCCGGTCTGAACTGATCATGAGAAGAACTCCCGGCAAGAGGGCTCTGAGTTTCACGCAAAACAGGAGACAGCGTCCACGGACAGGAAACCTTAGCATTTAGTCATTCCATTACTTTTGAGATAAAAGTGGTAGTCGTTTCTTGCCGGGAAAGTTTATTGCGGCGACGGCTCGCCTGATGACCCCGCCGGGTGGTAGGAAATCCTCATGCAGCAGGAGCAGGATAGCCGGAAGGTGCCCGCAATCGGAGTCATCGGCGGAAGCGGACTCTATGAGATGGACGGATTCGTGCAGAGTGAAGAGCAGACAGTGGAGACCCCCTTCGGGCAGCCCTCTGATCCATTGGTTGGAGGGAAGGTAGCAGGGAGGCAGGTGTGGTTTCTGCCAAGGCATGGTAAGGGACATCGCCTCCTTCCACATGAAATCAACCACAGGGCGAATATCTGGGCGCTTCGTTCGCTCGGGGTTCGGTGGGTCATTTGTGTCACGGCGGTGGGCAGCCTCAGGGAAAAGTATGCTCCGCGTTCTCTGGTGATTCCCGACCAGTATTACGATCGGACCACCCGTCGGGAGGAGCATACATTTTTCGGGTGTGGGATCGCCGCACACATTTCCTTCGGGGAGCCCGTCAGTGGTGCGCTTCGGGACATCCTCGCCAAGGCCTCTCAGGAGGAGTCAGACCTTGAAGTCTTCAACGGCGGAACTTATGTGAATATGGAGGGGCCTGCGTTCTCCACCCGCGCAGAAAGTAATGCTAATCGACAATTGGGATTTGATGTCATAGGGATGACCAACCTCCCCGAGGCCAAGCTTGCGCGGGAAGCCGAGATGGCCCTGGCAACCCTTTGTATGGTTACCGACTACGACTGCTGGAGAGATGAAGAGGTTAATGTTGATACGGTGTTAAGTCATCTGCATGCCAATTCGGTTATGGCCCAGCGGATTGTCGGGCGGGCGATTCCGCTCATACCCGATCAGGCGAACTGGCCTGAACATCGGGCGCTCGACTCAGCGGTGATTACCAGCCGGGAACTCTGGCCTGACGAAACCTTCGAGAGGTTGCGCCCTATTTTAACGCCTTTTGTGAAACGAGGGCTTGGGGAGTAACGGGAACTAAGGCGTGACAGCAGACGGCTCAAAAGGTAAGGATACCGGCCTTCAGAAAAGTTTTCACTGAGCTGAATTCTCATGCGTCTTCGACTTTTGATCCTTGCCCCTGCACTTGCGCTGGTCGTCTGTTTTTCAAGCAGCTGTTCCTCCATTGATTCAGAGGGGGAAAAACCTTCGACGATGGCAAACACCGGCTACCGATCGCCTTATCAGGCATGGCCTTCGGCGAGAAATCCTACCCTCAGCCTGTCCTCGCAATTTCCCAAGTCCATCGGCATTACTCACTCCCGCGGGCTGGGGCATCAGCCTTATATCGCGATGACTTTTGATGACGGGCCGCATGCAAGTAACACCCCTCGGCTTCTAGATATCCTGCGACAGCGCAATATCAAGGCGACGTTTTATGTCATTGGGAAGAACGTGGATAATTATCCCCATCTGACCCGCCGTATTGTAGCTGAGGGGCACGAGATTGGGAATCATACCTACACTCACCGTAATCTAAAGAAGCTCAGTGATGCGCAGGTCTTGTCAGAAATGGCAAGAGCTCGGATTTCCATTGTGAATGCAACTGGTGTTCAGCCCAGAACCATGCGTCCACCCTATGGGGCCATTTATCAGCGTCAGCGCGAGCTGATCATGAACCGGTTCGGCTACCCGACAATCATGTGGGCAGTAGACCCGCGTGACTGGCAGCGGCCTGGTGTCAGCGTCGTGAAGAACCGGATTCTTACCAAGACAACGAACGGTTCCATTGTCCTGGCTCATGACCTGCATGCTCCCACTGTGGCGGCAATGCCTGCAACCTTGGATGGGCTCCTTGCCAAGGGATTTAAGTTTGTGACTGTCTCACAGTTGCTGAGTCAGAAGGCCCGGTATGAGTGATCTTTTGCGCCTCTAGTCGGTGCGCGCAGACCTTAAGCCGTTGCAGGGGTTGTAGCCCAGAGGGCCTGCCCGTACAATGAAAAAGCCGGGAGAGGTTCTCCCGGCTTGATGGTTTTAGAGGATATCAAGAACTTGGTGCTCAAGCATCCGGCTTCTTGCCGCCTGGCTTCTTACCACCTGGGCGGCCACCTTCGGGACGACCACCTTCTGGACGGCGCCCTTGAGGCCTGCCACCGC